>Ga0079203_1002156_pt1 | contig 13447 bp, 6 predicted proteins | sample PorBlaMBantryBay_FD_68602 | JGI IMG/M metagenome (GOLD analysis project Ga0079203, IMG submission 68602) | Marine algae microbial communities from Bantry Bay - Bantry Bay, Ireland | ecosystem: Host-associated > Algae > Red algae > Blade | place: Bantry Bay, Ireland
ACTCGGCAATCATTGCGATAGGTTCGATTTGAATAAAGCAATATGCCTGCGAACTGAACTCCGTATTTACGCCACTTCTAGTAAGTTGTGTTTTGAATGCTTTTAACCGTTCCCTTCCCTTTTCTAAATGTGCCTTGTTAGCAGTTCTTTCAGCATATAAGATATTGCCGCATGTTGCCATGCAAGGGTAGTTGTCATTGGTGCCAACAAAATCCCAATGGTCTTCCATAAACCCTTCGGCTATTTCATCTAGATGGGGAATAATTTTTGCTTTGGCCCTATCTGTAAGTAAATTTTGATATTTAGCCAAAAAGTAATTTGACCTATACCATTCTTGGTAGAAGTCAGGAAGATTTTCGAGGTATAAATTGGCTTGTGCTATAGCTTTTATATTGCCAGATGCAAATGCTGCCTGACAATAGGCTAGAGGCTCAAGTGAACGTGTAAAAGCCCACTCGTTTTTTCCCTGCCATTTTCCAGTTGAGGAAAAGTAATTTAAACGCTCTGGAGTAAAAAAAAAATCTAATTGACGGCTGGCCCTTTCATAGTTGAGGTTATTTACTGATCTGTTCAATTCTTGAGAACACTCTGAAGAACTTTCCTCGCTTTGACATGAAATTGAAATTAATAGGCTACCAAGAAGCATTAATTTAGCAATTGCTTTTAAGGTTTTGAAGTCTGCCTCTCGGTGGTAATTCATAATATTTTTACAGTGCTATTTTTCTTTTGAATATTTTTAATAATCATATTACTATTTGAGCAATCTTAAGAGTTCTAAACACATCTAATAGTAAGATGTTAAGATTGAATATCTTACCTTCCAAATTTATTTTGCATGTAATTTTTAAAATCTGTTATTTGTGGATAGTTAGTTTTCTTGATATCTGATAAAAGGCCGAAGGACATTTTGAAATTTTTAACTTTCAAAAATGTCATCCGACCATAGTAATCCAGTAAGTTTTACTGGATAAGCTCAACTAAAAACTAACTCAAGCTTTTAATTCAGAAAATTAACTTCGGAACCTGGCATTTTCGCGAACATTTCTGAATAGGGTGCATTTATGGCAGGAACATCTGCGCCCAATTGATCTTTTCTATTACCGTCAATAGGTTTTTGCATTCCTATGAGATAAAACATTCTATCGCCATGCTCTGTGGCCATTTCTTTGATTCGTTCAATCTCTATATCATCTTCGGTAAGCGTGCCTATAAAGTCACCAATACCGGCCCTGTTACGCACTACATTAATATCTTGGGTTGCACCCGTTATATCTCCATTGGTCAATCGAAGTGTTGCCCTTGATAAATGAAGTTCGGCTAATCTGATTAGTGGAATTTGAGAATGCCAGCCTACGGGAGCCCTATAATATTTATCGACCCAAATGGCATTATCCTTTTGCTGCGGGTATTGTTGCTCATATTCATCAGCTGGATAAAGATCAGTATCCGTCGTGATGTTTCCTTTTAAAAACCAGTACAATTGCTGGTATCTCAAATCTCCCAAAGCTGCTTCGCTTGGTTCTTTTGTAGCGGGGTCCATCCATCCGATTCTTTCTGAGGCCCATTCCGATAGGTACATAGTCGTTGCCCATGAGTGCACATAATCTTCACCACGACCTCCGTTATTAGCTCTATAATTGCCAATTTTAGTCATACGAGCGGTAAGTTTGGGTGAGAAATTTGCGGAAATAGTCTGAGTTCTTTCCCAAATTACCTCTTTGGAAAGTACCCCATCTTCAAAATTCCTGTTCCAAGCGGCAATAGGCTCTTCAGACAAGTCGAAAGGCCCATCCATAACGAAATTTATTTCTGTTAGGGCTTCACTCTTGTTGCCCATGAGCCAGTGTAGCCTATAAAGCATTGCTGCCGCAGTATATTGATTAGCTCTGCCGGCCACGGAATACGATAGGGGTATCATTTCCTTTGCTTTGGAGAAATCTGATAGCATCTGTTCGTAAATTTCAGCTACGGTGCCAATTTTAGGATTCCGAATAGCTTCTGGGGTCTCATCAAAAGTCGTTTTTAATGGAATTGTCAACTTACTGTTATCCCCAGCAGAATCATAGGGTGGCACAAAAAACCGTGAGAGTATATAATAGGTATAAGCACGCATATGATAGAGTTCGCCCATTTGCCTTACAATTACTTCTTTATCGGATGCGCTCATATTCGGAAAAGGATCTTCACCTGCCGCTTGTTTGCCCTCTAGAAAACTTAAGGGCGCGTTCGCGGCCGTGACCGCTCTGTATAAGGCTTTCCAAGCTACTTCATCTTCGCTTCCAGTTGTTTCGTAGTCAAATTTACGTGGAAACCAAAAAATAGCGCTGTGCTCCAATCGATCTGGCACGTGATCTGAAATATCAGATGCTACAAAATCCCGAAAGGCGACCATGGCCTGTGGATCTACCCAATTGGTAGAATAAAATAGTGCTTTGTACGAGTCGTTCACCGAAAATTCAATATCCGCTACAGTATTCCATGGGGTTCCGCTCGGACGTTCCGCTTCAAAAAACTCCTCGTCTTCACAGCTGGACATAAAAAAGACCAAACCCAATAATAATACCATTTTTGTTAAATTCTTTACTTCTTTTTTCATAATTTTTTTTTTAAAATTTAATATCTAAGCCTATTGAAATTATTTTGGATTGGGGTAGTTCGCCCCCGCCAAATTGAATACCCCGAATATTGCTGCCACCCAAAAGTGTCATTTCTGGATCGTAACCAGTAAAGCTGGTTTGTGTAAATAAGTTCGTTGCGTTCACATATATCCTTGCACTGTTCATTAGCATGTTCTTCGCTACCTTTTCAGGAAATGAGTACCCAAAAGATAAGTTTCTTAATCTAAGAAAATCTCCTTTTTCCAAGAACTTGGTATTGTAACCGTTATTACCTATGAAAATCGAGGCGGTACCTTCCACACCATCGTCGTCGTAATTATATCGCTGACCAGCTGTTAATTGGGGGTATTCGGCAATATCACCCGGTTGTTTCCAAGACTTATCTAAGATATCTGCTATTCTTCCGGTAGCACCGTTGCCTGCAAATGTCGCATCCATACGGTGGCGGTTATAGATATAATTACCACCTTGAAAATAAATGTTAAAGCCAAAATCAAAGTTCTTATACGTAACCGTATTGTTAAAACCACCGAAATAGGTTGGTAATGCACTTTTTCTACCAATCGGAATTTTATGCGACCGCGCATTATTTTCTGTTCCCGGTATAATATTACCTGTTAACTCATAAATACCTTCTTCGGCAACTTTCTCTAAATCGACTTCTTTTATCATGGGAATACCCCTTTGCGGATCTACGCCTGCATATTCGGCCATAAAGTATGTACCAATAGGGAGGCCTTTTCTAGTAAAGGTTAGCGTTTCTCGAATACCGTCTCCGGTAGCGTCGATTTCCGGTGAAATACTGGTCACCCTATTTTTATTCGTCGTGAAGTTGAATCCGACTTGCCATTTCAGGTCGGGGGTTTCTATCAAAAGACCATTAATATCGAACTCAATACCGTCGTTGACCATATCACCTACATTGCCCCAAATACTATTGTTGCCAAAATCACCGTTATTGTTCGCAATACCTGCAGATGCTGGCAGGGTAACTTGTAGCAGAAGGCTCAAAATGTCTTGCTTGTAATATGCTATCGATCCATTTAATCGATTGTTGAAAAGTCCGTAATCCAGTCCTACATCGAGATTATTCAATTTTTCCCAAGTAACATCGCTATTACCGATTACACTAACATGCAATGATGGTTGTTCTGCATATAGTCGTCTTCCAGTATTTAGATTGAATCGGCTTTCGGTTATCCCACCGGGAATATTTCCATTACCTGTTTGCCCATAACTACCTCTTATTTTCAATAAGGTAACCACTTCGCTATCGGCGAAAAAATCTTCTGACAAAATCCAACCTGCAGATACGGAATAAAAATCACCCCACCTGTTTTCAGGTTTAAATTGAGAGTACCCTTCTCTTGTGTAGCTACCGCTCAGTAGATACCTGTCATTGAATTTATAGTTTAAACGAGAAAAGTAACTAACACGCTTCGCTTCGCTCAATGGGTCAAGAAAAGCTTCGGCCTGAACATTGGTTCCTGGTACGTTTACTTCTTGAAAATTACCGACCAGATTATCACCGCCGACCAAGGTTCTATGAATATACTGTGATTGCCTTTCGGTACCGACTACTACATTTACACTGTGTTTTCCAAACTCTTTTTCAAAGGTTGAATAGAAATTAAATAATTCGTTTCTACCCGTATTTTTTGTTTCCCTACCACTATTGCCCAATGCGTCACCCGAGTTTCGTATGGTTCGCGAGGTCCAATCGACGCCCTGAGTCTCATTGAAACTTGGGCTATACTCGGCACGTACCGAAAGACCGTCGACAGCCCTTATGTTTAATTTTGCAAAGACACTACCGCTCACGTTGATATTTTTGTCGTTGTCACGTCTTAAACTTGAATCGGCATTCGCCAAGGGATTATTTCCCGTTTGCCCGTTCCAATAACCGCTGGCGTTATCCGAATCTCGTAAAATTACCCAAGGTGCTGCTCTGGCACCGTTCCAAGAATTTATAAAGTTTCTATCCGAAGCTTTTCCAAAAATTCGCACGCCATATTCCAAGGCACCTTTATTAAAGGTTAGATTCATTCTTCCTGCAAGTTGAGAATAGTCGGAATTCAATAAATTTCCTTCATCATTTCGGTACCATAGTGAAGCATATATATTTGAATTTTCTGTTCTTTGTGCTGTTGAAAGGCTTATATCTTGAAAAGACCCTGATTGTGTTAATAGGTCTGCAAAATTATTATCAGTAGCTACTACTTCAGCTCTTGTTACCGGAGTAAAATTGTCCCACCGTGGTGCTAAGATTTCATTTTGAACGTCAAAAACCTGTCCTGAATTGGCGTAGGCTTGATCCATTATATCAAAATAGGTACCTGAGTCGGCCAACCCAATATCATTATTTGTCCAAGTTGATAGCCCCCCGCTGATTGATAAGCTGAATTGTGGTTCTGATGAGGTCGCTGACTTTGTAGTTACTATAATAACTCCGTTGGAGCCTCTCGCACCATAAATGGCCGTAGCCGATGCATCTTTTAATATTTCAATAGAGGCTATATCGTTGGGATTTACGCCGCCTATGCCTACACCGACGATTCCGTCTACTACGAACAAAGGGTTAGATCCCGATGAAATAGAACTGATGCCCCTTACCTTAACTTGGACGTTTGAACCCGGAGCACCGCCGCCAGAGGTAACTTGTAGGCCAGAGGCTTTACCCTGTAGCCCTTCTACAAATGATCCACCAGACATGCCGCTAGCATCTAATTCATCGGCTTTTACTTTTGATATCGAACCTAGAACATCCCGTTTTTTCTGAGTTCCATAGGCCATGACTACAACTTCATCAAGCTCTTCTGAAGATTGTTCTAAAATAACATTAATAGTACTTCTGTTTCCCACTTTTTCTTCTTTGACCATAAACCCAATATAAGAGAATACCAAGATCGCATCATTATCGGCAGCAATGGTGTAGATACCATCGAAGTCTGCAACCACACCCTGCGTGGTGCCCTTAATCAAAACATTTACTCCAGGTAGTGCCTCTCTATTAGAGTCGGTTATCGTGCCCGTAACATTTTGTTGTGAAAAGGCTAGATGCCCACTGCCTAAAAGAAACAAAAACATATAACATGTTTTTAAGTAAATAATTTGCTTTTTTTTCATCTTAGTGTTATTTGAATTAGTTGGTTGACAAATACCAATCTCTATTATTGGATATTTGATAATAACAAGTTTTTTAACATTTTCTCTTTCGTTTGGGAAAAGTCGTTATCTTTTAATCGCTTTACCCTATTCAATAGGTCAAAAACTTTTCTTGATGTTGCAAATGACATTCCCTTGCGAATAAATACGGGCAATTCAACGTTGGGTATGGTTTTTAGAACCTGTTACACAGTCGAGGTCGAAAAAGAGAGGTACCATTATATATTAGCATATAAATCTGAATTTATTAGTCCAAATTATGAAAACAGAAAATCTCAGACTTTTTGATAGGTGGCCAAAGCGAAAGCATGTGATAAACATCTAATTGCTCGCGGCAATTATATTCTTAACTTCCTTTATTATTCTAACTATTTTGTAACGCGAATGATATTGAACATTAATTTTACGAAGTTTCGAAATATTCTCGTTTTAGTCCAGTTATACCTATTTTCCAATCTGCTCTATTCGCAAAGCCTGCAAGAGCCACATGGGCTCACGAAGGGGTTGGTATTCGAAAAGTTTTTTATCAATAGCGGTCTGCCCGATAACCGGGTCAGAACAATATACTAAAGTAAAAAAGGCTATTTGTGGCTTGGTACCATGAACGGTCTGGCTCGATATGATGGCTATTCTTTTGAATATTATTCGAAAAGAAAAAATGGAGAAAGAATTTCTGGAAACTGGGTATACGCCATTACCGAAGATTCTTCTGAAAATATGTGGATAGGAACTACTGAAGGTCTTAGTAAAATCAATACTTCTGAAGGTAAAATTTCAAATTATTCACTATCGGAACACTTGACCCATAAAGAGGTTAGGGCCTTGCACGTCGATGACAATCAAAGAGTTTGGATAGGCACGAAACTAGGACTAAGTATTTATGATACTCAGACGGGTGAAATTAAAAAATTTAGTGGACGACCTTTCAACAACACTATTAACTCAATAGTACAAGATACCAATGGCCGTGTATGGATGACCTGCGAAACTGGGCTTATTTCTTTCAATACATTAGATTTATCGTATACCTATTTACCCCTACAGGTGAATAGTAATCCGTACGGAGATAAAATGTGGACTATCTATCCGGTTAAAAATGAAATATGGTTAGGAACAGGGGGGGATGGAATTTTCCGTTTTACTAGCGAAATGGTCGGCTCGCTCGGCAAGATTGGCGCAAGTACACCTAAACCCGAAAAAATAATCGACGATTTAGAGGTTTTCGATATCATTGACGATACAAAAGGCAGTGTATGGTTGGCTACAGAAAAAGGGCTTGGTAAGGTAGGGTTTTCGCAAAGCACTTTAAAAGTGGATTTTTTTAACCACTTAACTTCTAATGATTATAGTATTAGCAGCGACCAACTATTCAAACTCTATTTTGATTCTTCTCAGAACTTGTGGATTGGAAGTGAAATGGGGCTAAATGTACTTCTCGCCAAAAACCTTAGTTTTCAAAACTATAATTTTGATGAAAGTACAACTATTGATGCTGTTAGGGGCATAACTTCCGTAGCAGATTCAAGTCTCATAATTACGACTAGTTCAAGAGGTACCTACAGTTTAGCAGAAAACCATCAGCTCACCAAGAAAATTTCTAAAAATGAAAATAATGAAAGACTAAATCTAGGTAGGTCGATTACCGCCATTGGGCAGACCGTATTTATCGGAACATTAAATGGTGTTCTGGTTAAAGACCTCAGCTCAAGAAAAGAATTTCACATCTTATCAGGAAAGAATATTTTCAGTTTGGCAAAAGACACCTTGGCGTCAAAGGTTTATATCGGAGCCACTGATGGCCTGTATGCGTATGACCAGCGAATTTCAAAGTTGATTACCGAAAAACCTATCATAAAAGGGTTTACGAGAGCGTTGCATCTATCGGAAAACGATGATTTGTGGGTCGGTGTAGATGGCCCTGAGATTTTTGTTAAAAAGAAGAATTCAGTAAGTTTTAGAAAAATAACGATTCCACAAATTTTCACGGTTTTGAAATTAATGGTATTGATGTTGATTTATTAGGAAACCTTTGGATTGGTACCCAAAGTGGTTTAAATAAATTATCAAAGAATAAAAATGGAGAATACGAGTGTATGTTTATAGATGAATCTGACGGGTTGATCGACAAATCGGTAAACGGGCTTATCGTAGACAAAAACAATAGTGTATGGTTAAGTACCATTAAAGGAATTACAAAATATCAACCGGAAATAGGCAGTTTTGAATATTTTCTTCCAAAACTTATTTTCAACCCTTCCAGTTTTTATAAAAAAAATGATACTGCTTTTTTCTTTGGCCACTTTAAAGGCTTCTTGGAATTTGACCCTACGAGAATCTCAAGTCTCGATACTGCACCCAGCATACAAATTACCGCCTTGCGCATTTCAAACGAGAAAATTGATATAGGCCAGAAAGTAAACGGAGATTTAATCTTGAAAAATAAAATAGAAAATACCGATGTCATTGTACTTAATCACAACAATAATATTTTTACGTTGGAATATGCAGATCTCAACGGTAATTTTGACGAGAATAGACAGTATGCCTACAAATTAGATGGTTTTGATACAGATTGGACATATAGCAGAAAAAACGAGCATACGGTTACCTATACCAATCTTGACCCTGGAACCTATACCTTCCAAATAAAGACAATTAATCAAAAAGGTGCCAAGGGGTTAAAAGAATTACAGATTGAAGTACTTTCCCCAACATGGAAAAGTGTGTGGGCCATTCTCTTGTATATTCTACTACTTAACGGGGTCATCTATTTATTTCTAAGGTTCAGAATTGAGAATGCCAAAAAAGAAAACCAGTTGGTTTTAGAAAAGCAGGAAAAAGAGAAAATAAAACTTCTGAACAATCAAAAACTTCAATTCTTTACGAATATTTCTCATGAATTTCGAACTCCTGTCACGCTCATAACCGGTCCCATTAAAGATATTATAAACGATGCTTCAATAAGTATGCCGCTTAGAAAAAAAGCTCAAATTATTGAAAAAAACAGTAACAAACTCAACTATCTTATTGATGAACTCATAACTTTTAGAGAAATTGGAAGAGGCTTAAAACTAAATCTCGAGCCATTAAATCTTCTACAGTTCGTTGAAGAAACCGTAGAGAATTTTCTTCTTTTTGCAGAGAAAAAAGAAGTCCTTATCAGTTGCCATAGCCTTTTATCTGAGAATCTGATTTTAGCCGACCCCTTCAATTCTATAAGGTAATCAACAATTTGATTACTAACGCCTTAAAATTTTGCCCTACGAATAGTACGGTAAAAATTATCATAAAAAATGTAAAAAAGGAAGGTCTCACTAAAGCACAAAAGGCCATAGATCCACGATGGATTTCTTTAGAGGTAAGTGATTAAGGCCCAGGTATACCGAAAGAACATATAAACCATTTGTTCGAAAGATTTTATAAAACAGATGATATTCATGTAGGAACGGGTATTGGTCTTTCACTTGCAAAAGACATTGTAGAGTTGCATAAGGGTTTTATTATCGTCGAAAGTGAGCCCGGTAATACCCGTTTTGAAGTTTCATTTCCACAAGGAAAACCAGAAGATATGGAAATGCCCATTTTAAAAAGTACTTTTTCACTTCGAGAAAAATTGAAGCCGGAGTCATTATTAATTGATGAGACCATTGATTTGGAGGAAGTTTACAGTAAAACGCTTGATGATTTTGAAAAAAAGAAATTGCTATTAGTGGAAGATAACAATGAGCTTCTTGAATACTTATTTATCCTTTTAAAGGAAGACTATAAAATAACGACGGCCTCCAATGGTATCGAAGCCTTGAAAAAGATTGAAGAAAACAAGCCCGATGTAATTGTATCAGACGTTTTAATGCCGAAAATGGATGGATTTGCGCTTTGTGAGATTGTAAAAAGTAAGCCAGAGACTATGAGTATTCCCTTCATATGGTTGACGGCAAAAACCAAAACGGAAGAGAAAATAAAGGGCCTTCGATTAGGCGCTGATGATTATTTGGATAAACCTTTTAATACTGAGGTGCTTAAAACCAAAATTCATATGCTCATAAAAAATAAGAGCGATTTTTTGAAAAACTTGGGAACAAGAGAAGTTATCGATATTACAAAATTGGCCCGAAACCCTGTAGATGAAAAATTCTTGAAACAAGTTCTTGGTCACATCAATGAAAATTTAGAAAACGAAGAGTACAGTGTTGAAAAATTAAGCGATTTCATGTTCATGAGTAGAAGTAATTTATTCAGGCGGCTCAAATTGACCGTTAAAATGAGCCCAGTTCAATTTATTTATTATGTTAGACTTCAAAAAGCATTGGAATTATTATTGGGAAGAAAGCTCAGCATTTCAGAGATTGCTTGGAAAGTCGGGTTTAAAAATCCTTCGAGTTTTAGCAAATCCTTTAAAAAACAATTTGGAAAATCACCGACTGACTATTTGAACGATTTACTTAAGAAGTAGCGCCTTAAATAAGGGTTTTGACCAAACCGCACAAGTTTCTGCAACATCTCGTTGTATTTGTACCATAGGGATCTACCTAAATTCGGCGTAGCATTTTGCGATGTGTACACGATACACCAGCGTCATTTAATACATAGATTATGTTTGGTTTGAGCGCTTTGGATATTACAGTAATCGTTATCTACTTTGCAGTAATAATTGGCATCGGGGTAAAGTCAATGTTGAACATTAAGAATCAGGAAGATTTCTTTTTAGGGGGAAGAAAATTTGGAAAGATTATTCAGATTTTCGCAACTTTTGGCCAAGCAACAAGTGCTGATACGGGTCCTTCTGTAGGTACAGCAACCTTCAATAACGGGGCGGCTGGTGTTTGGGCTAATTTGCTAATGCTTTTTAGCACTCCGTTATTCTGGTTTATTGGGCCTTGGTATAGAAGAATGCGTTTCACTACCCTAGCAGATTTCTACACCGAGCGGTTTACAAGTAAAGGCTTGGGAATGATATATGCAATAATGTCAAGTATAGGGCTGGGAATACTATTGTCTTTAGGTTTTATAACTATTATTAAAACTGTTTCGGTAATGACGCCTAAAACGGTTCAAGAATTTACGTTTGAAGAGAAAGCTGAATACGATTTAGCCGAAAAGATGTATGAGTTGGAGGAAAAAGACTTTGCGGTATTAAGCGTTCTCGAATTGGAGGAACTTACCCATTTGCGGCAATTGCAACCAGAAAAATCTTTTTCTCATATCAATAAGTATTGGTTGGTCTTTATAATCGTAATCATTGTAGCTGGGTATTCTATGATGGGAGGGCTAGAGGCTGCTTTTTTAAGCGATTTAATACAGGGGGTGTTTATTATTCTTTTGTCGATAATGTTAGTTCCTTTTGCCATTATGGAAATAAATAAAGTACATGGCGGAGAGGGTACAATGAATGCTTTGACCAAAATGCATGAAAATCTACCTGAAAGTTTTTTCGAGATTTTTGGGTCGCCTTACTCTTTAGATTTTACGTGGTACTACATTGTGGCACTATCGGTCATGGCCATTATTAATACATGCGCACAGGCAAATACTTTTGTCACGCCTAGTGCCGCAAATAACGAATACTCGGCCCGGGTAGGTTTAACTTTTGGTTCTTATTTGAAAAGGGTGACTACGGTGTTATGGGGTTTTACGGCCCTGCTTATCGTCTTTTTGTACTCAAAAGAAATCACCGATCCGGATAAGTTATGGGGTTATGCCTCATTTAAATTGCTCGGATCTTTAAATCTCGGTCTTGTCGGTTTGATGATCGCTAGTCTGATGGCAGCGCTTATGAGCACTGCTGCCACGCTAATGATCACTACTTCTGCACTACTTACCAACAACATTTATCGCCACTATAAACCTGAAAAAAGCGAGCGGCATTACGTAACCATGGGAAGAATATTGGGGAGTCTAGTCATCATTGCAGCTGCGGCGATTACGTTGCTTAACGATAACCTTTTTCAAATCATGAAGCTATGGTGGGAATTTGGGGTGATATTTTCTGCTGGATTTTGGATGGGGATCCTATGGAGAAAAACTAGTCGGTTTTCGGTAAAAATTTCTATAATTTCTACATTTTTGATATTCTTTGGTATTCCAATAGTCATCAATATTTTAAATCCTAGTATCAAGCAAAATTCAGATTTGCTTAAAACGTCGGTAGAACGTTTTGAAATACGTAAGTACGAAGCACGTCAAATGGATATTGACCAAAGAAATGATGAAATAGCAAAATGGGAGGCTGACCCCAAAGGTGGCATGCCGACCGCTTTACAACTTGGAAATACTTTCGACAAAAAATTCAGACTACCCAGCAAATCAATCTTTTGGAGTTCGGGCATTACTATCAATCAAAATGATAAGCCAGAAGGTGCTGGTATGTTGAACTTAGAACTACTCTTACTGGATACCATAGGAATTGATTTAGAAAATAACTCGTATTCATTGAATGAAACCTATCGGATAGTGATAAGAACGATTTTTCCATTTTTTCTTATTGTTCTTATAAGCAGTTTTTTTCCTAAGAAAGAAGATGAAGAAGAAAACATAAATAGGTTTTATGTAAAAATGAAGACTCCCGTTGGCGAAACCAAAGAGCTTGATAATCAATCTTTAGTTTTAGCGTATAGTAACCCCTCTATTTATGATGACACGAAACTATTTGGCCCTAAATCAAATTGGGAATTTACCAAATGGAACAAGTCCGATAAAGTTGGCTTTATAGCTGCTTCAGGTTTCGTAGTTCTGATTTTATGGTTATTGTATTTTCTGGTAAACCTCGGGGGCTAACACTAGAACCTTTTATCGCTTGTTGAAAGACAAGCAGTTTAAACAAAGTTAACCTGTGTTATATTCTTAAGCTACTCTTAAAGCATTTTATAAAAGAACTAGAAGTGAAGAACCTAAACAATTGAAAGATGACAAACACATAATTCATTTCCAAAATAAATTATTGACTCCAAATGATGTTTATCAGGTAGTAAACTCTTTTTAAATATTATCCAGTTTTGGGTTCGTATTTAAAAAAAATAATAGGCTTGGAAGCATTAGTGACTGAAGATTAAAAAAATGTTATTAACAACGGCATGAAAGCCAATCTTGCATCTAGAATTTAAAACCTTTTATTTATGAAACCATCCAAATACCTTCGAATTTCCATTCTATATATTTTCCTTGCCTTTGGTTGTGAAGAAAAAGATACCAAACCGATTATTGGGCATGATGAAAAAATAGAAAAGGGATCATACTCTCCCGAATGGGAATCATTAGGGAAACATAATGAATCCCCTGATTGGTTTAAAAATGCAAAATTGGGAATCTATTTTCATTGGGGTTTATATTCAGTACCTGCTTATGGTAACGAATGGTATCCAAAGTGGATGCATTTCAAGGACAATGAATTTTACAAATACCACGTAGAAACCTATGGTGAGCTCTCAGAATTTGGATACCATGATTTTGCACCATTATTCAAAGCTGAAAAATTTGAACCAGAAGTTTGGGCACAATTATTTAAGGATTCCGGCGCTCAATTTGCAGGACCTGTAGCAGAACATCATGATGGTTATGCCATGTGGGATAGTGATATTACACCATGGAACACTATGGACACTGGACCGAAACGTGATATAACCGGCGATTTGGAAAAAGCCATTAAGGACAAGGGAATGAAATTCATA
>Ga0079203_1002159_pt1 | contig 13435 bp, 14 predicted proteins | sample PorBlaMBantryBay_FD_68602 | JGI IMG/M metagenome (GOLD analysis project Ga0079203, IMG submission 68602) | Marine algae microbial communities from Bantry Bay - Bantry Bay, Ireland | ecosystem: Host-associated > Algae > Red algae > Blade | place: Bantry Bay, Ireland
AGTGGTTGGTAAAACTCAGGGTTTGATTCAGGCTCATGCGGGCCAACTTTTACCTGCGGTCTTCCTCGTCCACGTGCTCGGCTTCGCGCTTGGCTATGGATGGGCTCGATTTTTTAAGCTGGGCGAGCGTGAGCGGCGCACTTTCTCGATCGAAGTGGGAATGCAGAACTCGGGCTTGGGATCGCAGTTAGCCGTGAAGCATTTTTCTCTGGTTGCAGCGGCACCTTGTGCGATCTCTGCTTTCTTCCACTGCATCATCGGGAGTATTCTTGCCAGCTACTGGCGGCGGTCTTCAAAAGATCGCCGAGCGGCTGGAACAAGGGGCCCAGCTTCAGTCTGCCGGCGGAGATCTGGCTGCCGCAATAGTGGAATATGAAGCCGTTCTCAAAGTTGTCGATAAATCCCATCTGCTCGCGGCCGAAGCGCACTATCGGCTCGCTAAGTGCTACTTGACGATTAGTGAAGAGGAGAAGATGGCGGCCCAGATTGAGAGGCTTCAGAGGGACTTTCCTGCAAGTAATAGATGGGTAATAAGGGCGAACCCGCTCGTTTCGGCGGTGAATGAGTTCTCGGGTGCACCATGGCAGGACGGGCGACTCCATACTTAGGAAGGTAGCTGCCCAATGGTGGCGTGATGGGCTCATCGGAATTTAGAGAAAATGGTGAAAGAAAGCATGAATGATCCTGATTTTCATGATCACGATAGGACGACTTATCGCGACGATGGAGAAACGATCTTCATCCGCATGAGATATCGCGGGAAAAACGCTTTCAGAGGTGCTGTGCGCGGCCGTGTAACCACCCGAGCGGATATCGATGGGACGGTCCTCGAGATCCTTTCTCAACAATAGAAGCGGAAGAGGTAAGCGCTCAATTGATCCAATGGGACGCCAAGAAATTATTTTTAAGGTATCGAGTTGAAATTCCTAATTTTTCTTTCTGGGGCCGACGATTCTAGGAGAGTCAGCAAGATCCAGAAACACGTTCTATGACGCTTCATCCTTGCCGAAATTTCAATTGAAGCTGGCTTGAGTGTTAGACAACTGGAATCTATAGCGGTAAATGACATGCGATTGGGACTTTCCGAATCGGGCAATGGGTGATGATTCGCCAAGGGCAGGCTTGAAAAACCCCAGCACCTCTGCCATTTCCAGCCCGCGATGTCTGAATTGCCCAAGGCCTACGAGCCCAAAGAAGTCGAGAAGTCATGGTATCAAGCCTGGCTCGACGCCCAATGTTTTGAAGCGGATCCGAACTCTGAGAAGCCGCCCTACTCGATTGTGATCCCGCCGCCGAATGTAACGGGGATTCTTCACTTGGGGCATGTTTTAAATAACTCGATTCAGGATATCTTAGCACGTCGCGCTAGGCAGAAGGGCTGTGAGGTTCTCTGGCTTCCGGGGACGGATCATGCGGGGATCGCGACGCAGACGAAGGTCGAGCGTCAGCTCCGTGATGAAGAGGGGAAGACGCGCCGTGATATTGGCCGCGAAGCATTTCTCGAAAAGGTTTGGGAGTGGAAGGAGAAGCACGGTGGCATCATCATCAATCAGCTCAAGCGCCTCGGCTGTTCCTGTGACTGGAGCCGCGAGCGCTTCACGATGGATGAGGATTACTCCGAGTGGGTCTCGAAGGTCTTCAGCGATCTTTTCAAAGAAGGCCTCATCTACCGTGGCAAGCGCATGGTGAACTGGTGCCCGGTTTCGCTGACGGCGCTCTCTGATGAAGAGGTCATCATGAAGCCGCAGCACTCGAAGCTTTACTACATGAAATACGAGCTCGTCGATGAGCCCGGTGAGTTTTTAGAAATCGCGACCACGCGTCCCGAGACGCTGATGGGTGATGTCGCGGTGGCGGTCAGTCCTAAAGACGAGCGCTACGCCAAGTTCATTGGCAAGAAGGTGCGGCGTCCTTTCCCAGCTGCGGAGATTCCGGTGGTGGCAGACGATCACGTCGATCCCGAGTTCGGCACCGGTGCTCTCAAGATCACGCCTGCGCATGATAAGAACGACTTCGAGATCGGCCTGCGCAATGACCTTGAAATCATCGATGTTTTCCACGCCGATGGCCGCGTCAATTGTCCCGAGGTTCCGGATCTCGATGGTCTCGACCGCTTTGTGGCCCGCAAGAAAGCTGCGGAGAAACTCGTGGAGATGGGCCTCATGCTCAAGGTCGAGGAATACGAAAACAAAGTCGGCTTTTCCGAGCGCGCCGATGTCCCGATCGAGCCGCGCATCTCGATGCAGTGGTTCCTAAAATACCCGGGCGTCGAGGAGGCGACCGCAGCCGTTGCCGATGGCGACATTTCCTACCGTCCCGCGCACTGGTCCAAGACCTATGCGAACTGGATGAATGGCATTCAGGACTGGTGCGTCTCGCGTCAGCTCTGGTGGGGGCATCGCATTCCAGTGTGGTATCGTAAGGAGAAAGAAGGGGAGCTGCAGAATGCCGAATCGCTCACTTTGGCCGATCTTGAAAAAGGGGACCTCCACGTGAGCACCGAGCCTCCAGCGGATCCCGAGAACTGGATCCAGGATGGCGACGTCCTCGACACTTGGTTTAGCTCTTGGCTCTGGCCATTTGCTACGATGCAGAACGTGGGGGAGGAGTCTGACTTGGTGAAGAAATTTTATCCCACCACTGATCTCGTCACCGGGCCGGACATCATCTTCTTCTGGGTCGCGCGCATGGTGATGGCGGGGTATCAATTCAAGGGCGAGCTTCCCTTTAAGAACGTCTTTTTCACCGCCATCATCCGCGATAGCCAAGGCCGCAAGATGAGCAAATCGCTCGGCAACTCACCGGACCCGATCGACCTCATGGACAAGTATGGCGCGGACGGCCTCCGCTTTGGCCTCATGCGTATCGCGCCTGTCGGGTCCGATGTCCGCTTTGATGAAGCGCAGATCGAGGAAGGCCGGAACTTCGCCAATAAGATTTACAATGCCTGCCGCTTCCGTCGCATGGCGGGAACCGAGTCCTTCGGTGACACCGATCTCAGCACCCTGACGCTACGTCCATACCACCTTCACATCCTTGCTTGCTGCGATGAACTGGCGGAGAAGCTTGAGGCCACTTATGCGGACTATAAGTTTAATGAGGTGGGCGCACTCCTCTACGACTTTCTCTGGGGCGAGTTTTGCGATAAGTTCCTAGAGGCGGTCAAAAGCGACCTGCGCGATGACGCTTCGGAGGAAGCGAGAATGGCGACCCTCTCGGTCTTCGATGCCGTGATGGCGCGCTTTCTTCAGGCGCTCCATCCCTACATGCCGCACCTCACCGAGGAACTCACTTCCCGCATGGGCTACCTTTCGGAAGGAGAATTCCTGATGGAGAAGGAGCTTCCAAGAGAAGGCCTCCTCGCCGGGTTCGATCCCGCTGCTATCGCCGCCGGAAGCGAGCAAGCGGCCGCCATTTATGAAACGGCGAATCGCCTCCGGAACCTCAAAGCGGAATACCGCGTCGCGGCGCGAAAAGACGTCCGCTTCATCGCCAAGACCGGCCCTGCATGGCTCGAAGCGGAAGCCGCGACTCTCTCACTCCTCGTCGGAGCAGAAAGCGTTATGCGGGATGAAGCTTACGCGCCAGAGCAGGGGACTCCCGGAGCGGTCACCGCCAGCGGCGAAATCTTCATGCCGCTCGATGGCCTCATCGATGTCGCCGCCGAAAAGGCACGCCTCGGTAAGGAGATTGAAAAAATCGGCAAGGAGGTCGCGAAGTGCCGGAACAAGCTCGGGAACGAAAAATTTGTCGCCAATGCCAAGCCGGAAGTCGTCGAGGTCGAGCGCAAGCGCCTCGGCGAGTGGCAGGAAAACCTCGCCCAGCTTGAAAAGATGCGGGCTGATCTCGGATAACGAAGTTTTGACTGTTCATTGCCGCATGGAATCGCTTCAAATCAATATCGAATGAGCGAGAATCCTCCGATATCTAACATCTCCGGTATCGGTAAGCTCAGTGTGGAGCTTCTCGACTCGGTAGGGATCACTCGTAGTTCTCAGCTTGCACGGTCAAATGCCAAGGTCCTTCTCGCTGATCTTCTTAAAGCGAACACGATGCTCGCCATTCGCAAGAGCCCACCTTCTCTGAAGGAAGTCACAAAATGGGTCACAAATGCCCGCGGGGTCACTGGTATCGAGGAAGGTGAGGGAGAAGCCACCGCTGAGGCCGATTCGCTCGAGTTACCTCCTATCGAAGAAATCCTCGTAGCAGTCCCTATCGCAGGGAAAAGCCTAGCTCAGCAGGGGATCAAGGCCTCGGACGTCCCCGTCATGGAGATCTTTTCTTCCACCGAGCCCGTGCCTGCCAAGGTGAAACCCGCTGCTGCAGTGACCAAAAAACGCGTCGAATCCCCCCCCTTAGCCAAACCAATCCCGGAAGCGGATGTGGCCGTCAGCAAGAAGAATCCGCTCTCTCTCAACGAGAAGAAGGCCGAGATCGCGCCGCTCGAATCTTCTAAGAAAAATGACGTGCGTATTACCGCCAGTGCCGGGCTGAATGAAGGACGGAAATTGCACTCACGTCGATTCATCCGAGGCGTTCTCCATCCCCAAGTGGGACGCGTTCGTCTCGCGGCTCTTGTCACTATTCTCATGTTTCTCATGATGCCCGTCGCTCTCGGGTCAGCTATCATGATCATCCTCACCAAGAACTTGATGTGGGTTCTAGGGCCCGTCATTTTTCTCCTCCTCCTCTTTCTTTACGCCACGATCGCCGGGGGCGCAAAGTGCCGCATCTGCGGCCAGCCCCTCTTTCGGCCGAAGAATTGCCGGAAGCATGTCAAAGCGCACCGCCTGATCGGCCTCGGCTACATCTTCCCGACCTGTCTTCACATGCTTTTCTTCCACTGGTTCCGCTGCATCTACTGCGGCACCTCGGTAAGATTGAAAAAGTAGGATCACTCCCGGTTTCTCGAATCCATCATGATCGTCACCGGACCATCGTTGATCAGTGCCACCTTCATATCGGCTCCGAAGACTCCTTGGGCCACCTTCTTTTTCAACGCTTCTGAGAGCGCTTCGCAAAAGCCACGGTAAAGAGCGTCGGCCTGCATAGGGCGGGCGGCCTTGATGAAGCTGGGGCGGTTTCCTTTTTTAGTGCTCGCATGGAGGGTAAACTGGCTCACCACTAAAGCCTCTCCACCTTGATCAAGAAGGGACTCGTTCATCTTCCCATCCTGATCTCCAAAGATCCTCATCTTCGTGATCTTGCCTACCAGCCACGAGATATCGTCGGTGTCATCGGCCTCCTCGATCCCCAGTAAAATGAGGAAGCCCGGTCCGATCTCGGAGACGATTGCGCTATCGACCGTCACCGACGCCTGACTAACCCGCTGAAGCACCACCCGCATGGGCCAAAGTGAGTCAGGTGGTAGTCAGGATCACAAGATTTGTTTCGAAATGGTATAATCGCTGACCGGGAATTGAATGGATGGCAGCTTGCGCTAAAGTCGCAGCCATGAACATCCATCACCTCGAGCTTTTTTACTACGTTGCTAAGTTTGAGGGAATCACGGCGGCTGTCCGCAGGATGCCCTACGGCATTCAGCAGCCAGCGGTGAGTGGGCAGCTCCTCCAGCTTGAGGAAAAGCTTGGAGTGAAGCTCTTCAATCGCCGACCCTTCGCCCTCACTCCAGCGGGGGAGGAACTTTACGACTACTGCTATCCTTTTTTCTCGCGCTTGAGCGATGTCGAGGAGCGCTTAAAAGGGGAAGAAAGCCAGCATCTTCGATTAGCGGCCTCGGCATCAACTCTGCGGAATCATCTCCCTGACGTCCTCGAGGAGCTGAAAAATGTGGAGCCTAAATTGCGGCTTTCACTGCGGGAAGTTGCTCCCTCTGACGTGCCGCACCTTCTCACGACCCAGCAGGTTGATGTCGCGATTAGCGTCCTCTCTGGCAAGCTGGGCGAGGGTTTGAGAACCCTGCCGCTGGTAGAAATTCCGGTCGTTCTTCTGGTGCCGAAAACGGTCAAGGCGAAGTCGCTTGAAGATCTTATCGAACCCGATCCCTACAATCCGGAACGCTTCATTGGCAGGGAGCCGCTCGTGGGTCTTCCGCCGCATGAGGTTCTCCAGCAGCTCATTGCGACAGAATTCGAGAGGCGGGGAATTACTTGGAGCACCAGCGTAGAGGTGAGCTCGATGGAAGTCATTAGAGACTACGCCGCACGCGGATTTGGGGTGGGTCTCGGTCTTGATATCCCCGGAGTCACCCTCCCCAAGGGGCTGAAATTGATCCCGCTGAAGGACTTTCCGCCACTCGTAATCGGCGCGCTCTATCAGGGGAAAGCGAAGGCTCTCGTCACCCGTTTTCTCGAGACCGCTCTGAAGCACGCTTCCTCGCTCACGTGATACAGCGCTTGATCTTTGCCCGAAAAACAGTCAACAAACGATTCATGGACGCTGGTCTTATTCTCAAACTTTCATGCCCTGACAAACCTGGGCTCGTCGCCAAAATTGCTAGCTACGCTTCCGAGTTCGAAGCGAATTTGGTGGAGCTTAATCAATTCACCGACCGTGAGCGCGGGCGTTTCTTCGCTCGGGTCGAGATCGATACTTCACGTCTGCAGGTCTCCGTTGATGACTTCATCGCTGGTTTTGACCTCCTCGGCAAGTCGCTCAATGGCGAGTGGCACTTCCGCCGCCTGCCTTACAAGATGCGCACCGCCGTGCTTGTGACTCGGACCGACCACTGTCTCAACGAAATCCTTTGGCGCACGAAACTGGGCGAGATGCCGATCGAAATCACCTCGGTCATAGGTAACCGTAAGGATTGCCAAAAGATCGCAGAAAATGCTGGAGTGCCTTTCCATGCCATCGATATGAAGGATGATAAAGAAGCGGGCTTTCGCGAGATCGAGGCGCTTCTCGAAGCGCAGGACATCGAGCTCGTCGTGCTCGCCCGCTTCATGCAGATCATGCCGGAATGGCTCTGCCAAAAATACAGCGGCAAGATGATCAATATCCACCACAGTTTTCTTCCAGCTTTCATCGGGGCCAATCCTTACCGCCAAGCCTATATGCGGGGGGTCAAGTTTATCGGCGCGACCTGTCACTATGTCACCTCAGAGCTCGACGCTGGTCCCATCATCGAGCAGGAGGTCGAGCGGGTGATGCATCACCATTCCGTCCAAGATCTCGTCCGCCTCGGGCGTGACTGCGAGCGCTCAGCAATCGCAAAAGGAATCCGTTACCACGTCCAAGATCGCACGATCATCGATGAGCATCGCGCGATCGTCTTCCCGGACTGATGACCAATTCGCCTAAAGGCTACACTACGAACTGGAGGGCATAAAAAAACCCCGGAGGCCTGCACCTCCGGGGTTTTGAAAGTCTCAGGAGATTTAGGCAATCTCCTGCGCATGGAAATCCTGCCAGTCCTCAAGGTTATTGAGATTGACGGCATCGAGGATAGCGCCGTTGTCAGCGATTCCGACCGAAGCGAGGATCGCCCCGCGTGTTGCGTCATCATGGTTATAACCTACGACTGCAGCATTGTGGGCGTCGACCGCAGCGGTATCAAGCGAGCCGCCTTTTTGATCAAGAATCCACTGCTCACACTGGGTGTAGCTTGGCTTATTCGTTTTAACATAGTCGAGGAAGGCCTCGCGGTTGATCTTAAGAGCATCGAGGGTCATCTGGTCAAATCCAGCGCCTGCGGCGGGGTAGTCGGAGTGGAGTTTGCCAGCTGCATCGAGAGAGGCCTTCTGCCAAAGACGCGGCAGGTGGAGGACTCCGAGAGGTCCGGCGATTCCGGAAGTGATGGTAGGAATGATTTGGCTCATTTCAGTAGTTTCGTTTTTGGTTTCTGTATTCAGAGGCCAAGGCGTTTGGCAACTTGCAGAGAGTTTTATCGAGAGCGCACAAGCATGGCAAATGATTAGTGCCTTTTCAGGAAAGTGATTGGAAGCTCTTCCGCTCTCCCTTTTAAAAACCGTCTCCGCCTCGGGCGCACGCTTGATTTGAGAAGCAAAAACTAGCACACCAGCGGCGTGGTTTTTCTTACCGTCTTGGAAGCCGTGCTTCCGATCTATCTCCTCGCCGCGATCGGGGGCTTCCTCCGCGTGCAAAAGGTAGTGACGGCGGAGATGGAGAAGGGTCTGCTGAAGCTGGTCATCCACTGTCTCTATCCCTGCCTCATTCTTGATAAGACGCTCGGGAATGATCTTGTCCGGCAGAGCGAGGTCCTCTTCTGGGGTATCGGGCTAGGCTTCGGTCTCGTGATGATCGGGATGCTTGTCTCTTGGCTCGTCGCCACGGCGCTGCGGATGAAGGCAGGGCAGGGGAAGAGAACCTTCACCTTCTCGGGCGGGGTGCAGAATTACGGCTATACCGCCATCCCCATCCTAATCGCGCTTTTCGTGGTCGATGGTGACGATGACGTCTTGGGCGTCCTTTTTATCCACAGTCTCGGAGTGGAGATCGCGATTTGGGTCGTCGGGCTCATGGTGCTCACGGGAGCTTATCTGAAAAGCCCCAAGCAGCTTATCAACGGGCCCATCGTCGCCGTCGTGCTGGGCATCGGGCTCTCCTGGACGGGCGGTTGGGAGATCTTCGATCCCGAGCGGGGCGGCATTTTTGGACTGATCGTCCGGCAAACGATGTCGTGGCTGGGAGCCTGCGCCTTTCCGATCGGGCTTCTCCTGATCGGAGCGACAATGGTCGATATGGTTAGCAAGGAGAGGCTTTCGTCAAAAGTGGGCCTCGGTGCCTGTTTTGTGCGCCTTCTCGTTATGCCGCTAGTCATTATCAGCGCCGCGAAATTCCTCCCACTTGCACCTGCGCTGCAGCAAGTCCTTCTGGTGCAAGCGGCGATGCCGGCTGCGGTCACTCCGATTATCGTCGCGCGGCACTATGGTGGAAGTCCGGGGGTCGCCGTTCAGGTGGTGCTGGCGACTTCCGCTCTCGCGTTGGTTACGATGCCGCTCTGGATTTCATGGGGTGTAAAATTTATTTTTTAGTGTAGCTTTAGCGGAATGAAGTTCCTTTTGCCCTTCTTCCTGACATTCGCTACCGCGTCCGGTCAGCTATCTGAAACCGTGCTAAAGGGCGCTGAGGCCCTTTTCGGGAAACACGGGGGCGATCGCCTTTTCTATTACCCTACCACCACAGGCCCCTACGATCCCAAAGAATACGGCTACAAGCACGAGGAGGTGACCTTCCCGAGCGAGGACGGGACCAAGCTTCACGGCTGGTTCCTCCCGGCGATCGCGGAGGGGAAGGCAAAGGGGACCGTAGTGTTCTCGCACGGAAATGCAGGGGCAGTTTCTTACCATCTTGGCTTCATCACTTGGGCGATCAAAGGCGGCTATAATGTCCTCCTCTACGACTACCGTGCCTTTGGGAAGTCCGAGGGAACGCTCGATCGGAAGGGGATCGTGGAGGATGTCCGCGCGGCCTTCACCTACGTCAAAAAACGCGCCGATGTTGATCCCAAGCGCCTTATTTCCTTCGGCCACAGCTTGGGAGGGGCCAAAACGATCGCAGCTCTAGGCGAGAAGCCGATCGAGGGTGTCCGGGGAATTATCAGCTACGCTGGATTCAGCTCTTATCAAAAAATGGCGATAAAGTTCGCCGGTAACTTCGGCGCGAAGCTGGTGACCGATGACTACTCCCCGCGCGACTATGTGGACAAAGTCAGCCCGGTTCCGATTCTGTTCATCCATGGTGAAGACGATGGGGTCGTGCCGATCGCGCAGGCCCGCGAACTTTATAGAAAGGCGAAAGAGCCGAAAACCTTCATCGAGGTGAAAGGGGGGAATCACAATGAAAGTTTGTGGAAGGATGATAACGCGGGCATCGAAAAGCTCCTTGCGTGGATGGAGAAGGTGCTAGATTCCCCTCACCATGATAAAGGATAAATTTCTCGCGCTGATCGCCCTTGGACTTGCGCAATCAGGTCCCCTTTTCGCTCAGGAAGAAGCGGCGGCAGAAAAGGAGCAGATCGCGGTGCAAGGGCACGTCTTTGGCTGGCCCTTCACTGAGGTAGAAAAAATGCAGCCGCGGGGCGGAACGACCAAGGGGGCCGAGGTGACTCTCGACCCAAAGCCCTCGGTAGCTTGGAAGAAGCTACAGGAAAAAGGTGAGAAAAAGGAAAAGGATCGCCGGGCCATCTTGGCGATGGCAGGGGAGTATCGCGTAAGCTTTGACTTCATGGAAACGCTAGGATTCGCGAAGGACTATCAACCGCCCGCGCCTTATTTTTCATGGGGGACCGAGCACGTTCAGGCGATCGCTGATGAGAAGGATTTCGTCTCCCTGCAGCACACCCTAGTGATGTTTTTCAAAGATAAAGACGGTAAGGAAGTCGGCCCCATGGTGATGAAGCACTGGCGTCAGGATTGGCGCTTTGAGGACGACGATCTCCATGTCTACATTGGCGATTCGACATGGGAACGCCGGAATAAAAAGGCCCCTCCGGGAACATGGACGCAGGCCGTCTATCAGGTGGATGATTCACCGCGCTACGAGGTCACGGGGCGCTGGTCCCACCGCGGCGGGATGTCGCTCTGGAAGAGCACGAACTGCTGGAGACCGCTGCCTCGCCGCGAATTCTCAGTGAGAAATGACTATAACATCCTTGCCGGAGTGCATCAGATCACTATCACGCCCACCGGATGGGTCCACACCCAGCAGAACAAAAAACTCGCACTGGGGCCGGAGGGGAAGCGAACCTTCGTCGGCCAGGAGCTGGGGCTTAATCGCTACGAGCGCATCTCAGAACCATCCCTCAGCGCAGCAGCTGAGAGCTGGGAAAAGACGGCCGCTTATTGGGCCGAGGTCCGCGCGATGTGGGACGAAGTTTATCAGAAAAAGGACACCTTTTCGCTGAAGTCGAAGGTGGATGAGAAGAAACTCTACCAGCACCATTTTGGCTACGCTGCCGTGGCCGAGGAGAAAGGCTACGATGCTGAAGAGGGCCGGAAGCACGCCCGGGAGACGATTGAGAAGTTTCTCGGTGAGTCCGATCAAGACGAGAAATACTAATGGCCTTTCTATGAAAGACGATGGGAAGGGGGCGGGGGACGGACAGGAAAATGGCCTTCACCTCGTCTGCGGGTCCGCAGGGGCTGGCAAAAGCACCTTCGCTCGGAAGCTCGCCGCTGAGCTTTGCGCGACTCTTCTCGATAGCGATACCGTCACCGAACCCGTTGTAAGGGCCGGGATGGTAGCGGCTGGCTGGGACCCCGATGACCGTGACTCGCCGAGCTACCAAAAGGCCTTTCGCGACCCAGTTTACGAGTGCCTTTTTGCTGCCGCAGTGGAGAATCTTTCGCATCTTCCCGTCGTCATCGTGGGCCCTTTCAGCCGGGAAATCAGGTGTCAAAAGTGGCCTGATGAATTGAAGGAGCGCTTCGGGGTTGAGGTGACCTTTTATCATGTCAGCTGCAGTGACGCGGCGAGGCGAAAGCGCATCGAAGAGCGCGGAAACCAGCGCGATGCTTGGAAACTTGCTCACTGGGACCTCTACTTGGCCAAATCGACCAGCGAGCCACCCGTTTTCAAACATCGCGCGGTCAGAACTTGATTCGCTTACCGCCCCTGCTAAATCATCACCATGTGGGTCTGGTCAAAGCTGTCGGCAGTGAAGTGGATGGATGCGTGGGAAGAGCGCTTTTATGGGAATACCAACTCCGTCATTTCCGAGATCAAGGGGGGGAAGACGATCCGGGTGGAAGTTTATTGCGAGACCGAAAAGGACGCCATGGCCATCAAGGAACTCTTCGGCGGAAGCGTGCGCGAACTGAAGTCAAAAAACTGGGCTACGATGGGACCGATGAACACCACGCCGATCTTGATCCGGGATCAGCTCGTCATTTCTCCTATCGATGATCGCCCGGCTCTTCTGAAGGAATATCCCGGCCGTGAGGTCATCGTAGTCCCCGCCGAGATGGCCTTCGGGACCGGAGACCATCCCACCACCGCGACCTGCCTGCGGCTGCTGGTGGACCATGCGCAGGAGTTAGAAAAAGGGTGGAGTTTTCTCGATCTCGGGACCGGAAGTGGCGTGCTCGCGATTGCTGGAAAATTGTTCGGAGCGGGGGAGGTCAAGGCCTTCGATTACGATGCTAAAGCGGTCGAGGTCGCCCAGCTCAACGCCACTCGAAATGGGGTCGAGGATCTGGATGTTTTTGAGGCCGATGTCTTCACGTGGAAGAATCGTAAAAAGTTCGAGGTGATTGCCGCTAATCTTTTCTCGACCGTTCTTATTGAAGCGCTTCCCCTGATTCGGAAGTGGATTAAACCAGAAGGACGCTTGATTTTATCAGGTATTCTCTACGAGCAATGGGAGGACGTCTCAGCGACCGCGAAGGACTGCGGATTCGCCCTACTCGGTCATAAGAAGATCGGGAAGTGGGTGACGGCGAGCTTTGACGCTCCTTCATAAGCGAAAAATGGCTTCGGTGAGAAGCATTTCTCTTGCATGAAAGGGTCCTGCTGTGCAGAAGAACCGCGCTCCCCGGGGGGAAGTTTGCCGCACGGCTCCATCATCGTCTTCGCCCCGGTTTTGGGGTCAAAACACATTCGATTCTATGGAAAGTATTTCTAGCCGCATCCAGTCCGTCAGCCCATCTCTGACCCTTGCCGTAACGAACCAAGCCAAGGCGCTTCGTGCCGCAGGTGAGGAAGTTTACGGTCTCGCAGGTGGCGAGCCGGACTGTGACACTCCCGATTTTATCAAGCAAGCCGCCTACACCGCTCTCACCGAGGGCAAGACCAAGTATACCCCGGCAGCGGGAATCCCCGAGCTTCGCGAAGCAATTTCAAAGAAACTCAAGACCGAGAACGAGGTCGAATACGAGCCGAAGCAAATCTGCGTCACCAGCGGTGCCAAGCAGGCCTGTTTCAATGCCATTCTCTCTGTCGTGGAAGAGGGCGATGAGGTCATCATCCCAGCTCCCTACTGGGTCAGCTATCCCGAGATGGTCAAGATGGCCGGTGGTGTTCCCGTCCTAGTCGAAACTAAGGAGAGCAATAAGTGGAAGATCACGGCCGATGAGTTCGAGGAGGCGATGTCCCCGCGGACGAAGATGATCATCCTCAACACGCCGGGAAACCCCACAGGTTCAGTTTATGACAAGGCTGAGATCGAGGCGATCGTGGAGGTCGCCTCCTACGAGGATATCATCATCCTAGCCGATGAGATCTACGAACACCTCGTCTACGGCGATGCGAAGCACGTCAGCGTGGCATCCGTCAATGAAGATGCCTACAACCTGACCATCACCGTGAATGGATTCTCGAAATCCCACTCGATGACAGGATGGCGCATCGGCTACACCGCCGCTCCTCCGGCGCTTGCGGAAGCGCTTATAAAAATTCAGAGCCACACGAGCTCGAACTGCACGACCTTCGTCCAATATGGGGCTCTCGCTGCTCTTCAAGATCCGGCTTCAGCCGAGTTCATTGCAAATCTCCGTGGTGAATACGACGTCCG
>Ga0079203_1002164_pt1 | contig 13407 bp, 10 predicted proteins | sample PorBlaMBantryBay_FD_68602 | JGI IMG/M metagenome (GOLD analysis project Ga0079203, IMG submission 68602) | Marine algae microbial communities from Bantry Bay - Bantry Bay, Ireland | ecosystem: Host-associated > Algae > Red algae > Blade | place: Bantry Bay, Ireland
GTCGTAGTCGCTCAACACGCGCACAGAGGTACACGAAGCTAAGAACAGGAGTAAGAGCACGGGAATCATTAGTATTTTCAATATTTTCATAACGCTATTTTTTTGGTATTAATAAGGGTCTTTTTATCTGTTTCTATGCTTCAAAAATCGTGCCGAAGCTTTACTATCGCTAGGAAGTTGCCTTAAAACTTACTGCGAATTTGTTTTTGAATCGTATCCGTATGGACAATGTCGACAGCCACTTTCGCAACAATAGCCCCTTTTTAGGTGAAATTGCGCGGTAAATACCCGGTAACCTTCTTCTGACCAGTAAAAATCACCGTCTTCAATGGGTATGATTTCTTTCATCTCGTTCAGCTATGATTTCAACACTGTCCCCTACTGTTAAATCCCTCAAGGCCTTCGTCGGCCGCCCGCGCGCCGCAGAAGCTGAAAGTGGAGGAGGAAAACGACTACGTGAATACGAATGAACCTGCCCGCCTGCCGGGCGGGCAGGTTCAAATCTCGATTGTCGCGTAAAATTACTTCATTTCTGTTGATAATTATACGTTGATTTAACCAAAAACGTCCATTTTAAAGAGAAAAACGTAGATTACAACGAATAGGCACAATTGTTGGAAACAAATTACAGTTATCAATAACGCAGCGCCTGCAACAATTATCTTTGTAGGAGTTCGTTTTAAAACTGAACCATGATTCTAGTCTTTAAACATGTTTTTTACAAGAGTTATGTCGGCCTATCTTTTTGGCCCTTCATTATAGTGAAGCACGATGTCTTAAAAGAAGATACCGTTCTCATTAACCATGAGCGTATTCACCTAAAGCAGCAATTAGAGTTGTTGATACTTCCTTTTTACGTATTATATGTGAGCGAATGGCTTTTGCGTTCGCTAGTTTATATGGATTTCTACAAGGGGTATCAAAACATCAGTTTTGAAAGGGAAGCATATTATAATGAACACGATTTAGACTATCCGCGCAAGCGACATTTCTTCAGCTTTATCAAGTACCTTTGAGTTTATTAAAATAAGCGCATGGTGTGACTAGTGACAACCAAGAGGTATTACTTCCGATTCTATCCGAAAAAAGAGTATCCCTTTATATCAAACGGGAAGACTTATTGCATCCTTTTATCTCGGGAAATAAATTTCGAAAACTTAAATACAATCTCATCGCCGCCACTGAAGCGGGTCATGATACGGTATTGACCTTTGGTGGCGCATATTCGAACCATATCGCTGCGACCGCTTATGCCGGAAATGAAAAAGGATTGCGTACCATCGGTATTATTCGAGGGGAGGAGCTGGCAAAAATCTACCCGGGTACAGGTATGGTATGGGAAACCAACCCCACCTTGAAGTTTGCCCACGAAAACGGAATGGAATTCAAGTTCGTTACTAGGGAGGTTTATCGAAATAAAACGAACACGGCTTTTTTAGCCGCGCTTACTGCCGAATTCGGGTCCCATTACCTTTTGCCCGAAGGAGGTACAAATTTAGCGGCTGTACATGGCTGTGAAGAAATTTTAACGGCCGGCGATGCCCAGTTCAATTTTATTTGCAGCTCTGTGGGTACGGGCGGCACCCTAGCGGGAATCAGTAATTCAATTCAAGAAAAACAGGTGGTTTTGGGTTTTCCTGCGTTAAGGGGTGATTTTTTAAAGCAGGATATTCGTAAATTTGCCATAAACGAAAATTGGAAATTGGTTTCCGATTACGACTTCGGCGGCTATGCCAAGATGACCAAGGAACTGATCCTCTTCATCAATAATTTTAAAGCCGAGACAGGAATACCTTTAGACCCCGTTTATACGGGAAAAATGTTTTTTGGGATATTGGATATGGTACGTAAGAACCAGTTTAAACTTGGAACCTCGATATTGGCTATACATTCAGGAGGCCTCCAGGGCGTTGCCGGAATGAATCAAAAGTTGAAAAAGAAAAATTTACCATTGCTAGAACTATGATAAAGAAAATAAGCCTACTTGCATTGCTGTCACTTTTCATATTCAGTTGTAAAACAAAACAGAAAGTCACCTATGGTCAAAAAAACCAGAATAGCGACATACAGGTTAAAAGGAAAAATACCCAAGGTAATCTAGAAAAAGGAGGGCCCTACGTTTTGCCGGAAGATGACGGTAAATTCATGCGATACGAGATGAATTCCGTTGCCTCCTACATCGACTTTTTTGCTGAAACAGCACAGTTAGAGATGAAGGCTTATGGCATTCCTGCGAGCATTACATTAGCACAGGGTTTGCTGGAAAGCGGACTCGGTAAAGGCGAGTTGGCACTGAAGACCAATAACCATTTTGGTATAAAATGCCATCAGGGGTGGACCGGCGAATACGAACTTCACGATGATGATACGACAGACGAATGCTTTCGCAAATACAACCATCCCATGTATTCGTATCGTGACCATAGTATCTTCCTTACGACCCGTTCCCGTTATGCCAGTTTGTTCGAATTAGACAAAGACAATTACAAAGGTTGGGCCAAAGGCTTGCAAAAAGCGGGGTATGCAACGGATAAAAAATACCCCCAAAAATTGATTTCGTTGATCGAACGTTACGAATTATTCCAATATGATCAACAGGAGGGCATTTCACCCAGTCAAAAAGAGGTAGAAGTGCTGGCGACAACTGGCGGAAGCCCTGAGAATATGCAAATACGACAAGAAACGCCTGCGGAGACCGATGTTGAATCGGCAAAACCGCTCACTCATGTGGTCGTTAAAGGCGATTCACTTTGGGCACTCTCCAAAGCCTATGGAGTGACCATAGCGCAACTTCGCAAACTGAACAATATGTCTGGCAGCGCACTGTCTATAGGTCAGTTGTTGGTGGTAAAGAATAGCAACTGAGAAACGCTTTGCCTCTGTTGCCCCCGATAGCTATCGGGGTTGCGCACTTTGTGTATGAATCCCATAACGCTCATCCGTATTCAAATTTAAATTTTGCAATTAGTAATTACCAATATTAAAAAAGCTTTCCCGAAAAATGAGATATCAACGCAGTAGTGCCCTATTTGCCGACGCAAAAAAAGTAATCCCCGGTGGGGTGAATTCTCCCGTTCGTGCTTTCAGAGCAGTTGGTGGCGACCCGATTTTCGTAAAAGAGGCCAAAGGTGCCTATTTGTATGATGAAGACGGGAATCGTCTGATCGACTATATCGCCTCATGGGGCCCGATGATCTTAGGTCATGCCTTTGAACCCGTGGTGAACGCTGTTATCGAAAAAGCTAAGAAAGGAACGTCGTTCGGGATGCCGACCGAAATCGAGACACAATTGGCGCAACTAGCGGTCAGTATGGTCCCCAATATCGATAAAATCCGTTTTGTGAATAGTGGTACCGAAGCCTGTATGAGCGCCGTGCGTTTGGCTCGCGGGTACACTGGAAAAGATAAAATCATCAAATTTGCAGGTTGTTATCATGGGCATTCCGATTCGTTTTTGATACAGGCTGGAAGTGGTGCGGTAACTTTTGGGTCACCCAATAGTCCTGGCGTCACCCAGGGTACTGCAAAGGATACCCTGCTGGCGGAGTATAATGATCTGGAAGGTGTTATAGCCTTAGCAAAAGCGAATAAAGACGAAATCGCGGCGATAATCATAGAGCCCGTTGCGGGGAATATGGGCTGTATTATCCCTACCGATGAATTTATGCACGGTTTGCGAACACTATGTACCCAAGAGAATATTCTTTTGATTTTCGATGAGGTAATGACGGGCTTTCGTTTGGGAAAAGGTGGCGCGCAGGAAGTCTTGGGTATCGATGCCGATATCGTCACTTTCGGAAAGGTCATTGGCGGGGGATTGCCCGTAGGGGCATTTGCCGCGCGTACGGAAATCATGGCGCACTTGGCTCCGGAAGGACCCGTCTATCAGGCAGGAACACTCAGCGGGAATCCGCTCGCAATGAGTGCCGGGTTGGCCATGCTCACCGAACTGAACAACAAACCCGAAATTTTCAATAGCCTCGCCCAAAAGACAGAATACTTGCATAAGGGACTAGAAAAGGCACTGCATGCCAAAGGAATACCGTTTCAGATAAATCGGTTCGGGAGTATGATTTCGGTACATTTTACCGATGAACCCGTAATTGATTTCGCTTCCTCCGCGAAGGGAAACAACGCCACTTTTAAAAAATATTTCCATGGTATGCTGGACAAGGGCATTTATTTGCCGCCCAGTGCCTTTGAAAGTTATTTTTTGAATGATGCTTTAAGTTACGCTGATCTGGATGAGACAATAGCTGCCTTAGAAGGGTTGCAAATGTAGGGAGCGCTGCGAGTTCGTTGCATTAACTTGTCGAAGAATAGGGAATAGCCTAAATGCAGCGAAAATTGAAGATGACTTCCCTATTACTAAAACACCTCGTTTCGGAATTTGATTATCAACCGCCTTCGTATTACGGGTTAGGCTATTTATTCAAGGGTAATGGTACCCAAGTGTTCTGGAATGATCACTTTGGTCTTTGGGGAAAGGCGCTTTACGTCCTGTTGAAAAGGCAGGAGTTTTTGATCCACACCACTTTGTTGCGAAAAGCCGTATGGTAGGCGAAAATTATCCCAATGTGTCGGGATGATGATTTTGGGATAATTCGTGACCGCTAAAAGACGTTCGTTGTACTTATACAAGCCCAATTGCGACCGGTTGACTCCCGCCAAAAGAACATCAGGTTTTTGTCCTACCAATTCTCTTTCAACAAAATTCATCGATGCCATAGTCAATATGGTATGATTCGCAAAGCGTGCCAAAAACATAAGCGAACCACCCTCAACAAATTCCGAAACTTTTAGGGGTGTTTCGGGTACTTCGGTATACGTCCTGGAGTCGATATAATGTTTATCGTTCAAAGCCGAATGTATTGATGGAATTACTTGGACCGAAAAATTTTCGAACTGATAGTCCTCCCCACCTTTAACAGGGTATAACTGTTCTTCCGGTATACCATACCCGCGAAGAATGTTGCGGGTGGTTTCGGTGCCGATGACCTTGGCTCCCGTTTTTTTAGCGATATACGGCACATCGGCCAAATGGTCAAAATGGGAGTGATGTACTAAGATAAAGTCAGCCTTGGTAATCAAACTATCGATCAACAAGGTATCCGAAACAAAGATATCCGAACGCAACACGGTTTTTCGGGTATCTTCGGCACTTATTCCAGGACCTGTGCCCAGTTTCATTCTGGTGATATAAGGGTCTACCAAGACGGTTACTTTCCCATCGGTTATTTCCCAACCAGCCGTACCAAAATATTTCAACTGTATAGGGTCATTTTGCCCGCTTGCATAAAGGGAGGTTAAAATAATCAAAAGAAAGACGAACTTAAAGAAATAATTTTTTCTATAAAGTGTATGCTTTTTAAAAGTCTTCATTGTGGGTTGGTTTATCAGGTTACCGCTCTCTTTTGGTTTATGTATTTAGTATTTATATACTGCTGACTGCCAACAGCAAGTGCCCACTGACAGACCCTTATTCTTTCTTTCGATTCAGAAAATAGCGGTTGACCTCGTCGGAATTGGCTTCTATAATATCCGAAAAACCGTCTTCGTTCAAATCTGCGGTAATGATGTCATAGGTATCGAAGGCTTCATTGGTAAGGGAATAGGCTTGCCACGTGCTCCCTTTGTTTTCGTTAAGGAAGACGAAATTGGGACTCTCCGAATTGCCGATGATAATGTCAAGGTCGTTATCAAGATCCAGGTCGGCCACGGCCACGGCATAGCTGTCAGCTTTTGTACTATCGAAGACCACCGATTTTAAGAACGAGGCCGAGGTATTGCCAAAATAAATAACATTGGGTGCGCCAATGTTCGCGGTGATAATATCCAACAGGCCATCTTTATTCACATCGCCTACTGCTACAGAACGGGTGTTGTCCTTTCCAGTGCCAAAGACGATTTTTTCATTAAAACCAAGATTTCCGTTATTGAGGTATACGTAATTAGGTTGTCCATCCCGATTGGCCAAAATCAAGTCTATATTACCATCGCTATTCATATCTGCAGCTTCAACATCGATAGTGGAATCTGTTTTGTTCCCGAAATTCAGGGTTTTGGAAAATTTGCCCTTACCATCGTTGATGCAAATTTCATTGGCGCGACCGCGATTGGTGATCAAGATGTCGGTAAAACCATCTTTGTTCAGGTCTACCATCGTCAGGTTTCTGGTGGGCCCATAGGTTTCTCCGAAATAACCTTTTAGGGAAAAATTCCCGTTACCATCGTTCATATAGAGTGCGTTAGGCGCCATATCGTTTCCGACGGCAATATCGAGGTCACCGTCGTTGTCAAAATCGGCCAATTCAGTAGCATACGTCGTCTCCCGTTGTGTTCCCAAATCTTTTTCTACAGTAAAGATACCCCTGCCATCGTTGATAAAGATTCGATTCTGACCTGGCCAATGCCTACCATTGGCAACGAGTAAATCATTATCGCCGTCCCCATCAATATCGCCGCTGGCAACCGAAGCACTACGCTCTTTATGGGTACCTAAAATGAGGCGGTCGCTGGTGCGCAATTCGATAGCTTGAGCAAAACTCGAAAGGCCGAAGGCAAGCATTAAAGCCGTAGGTAGAACAGTTGTTTTAAGCGGCATAAGTTTTCATTTTTAATCTTTTTTTATAAGAAAAGAGTGATCATTTTAGTCATTGTATTCACCGATTGTAGTTCCCCCAATTCTTGAGTATTTCCTTTTCACGGAGGAATATGGACCCTTCTTTATGTTCGAACTTCGCTCTTCGCTCATTGCTTAATGCATCGGAAACCCACCAATTGAACGTGTCCTTTATCGAAGTGGTCACTTCCCTGAAAGTCAATCCGTTTTGAATCGCTTTTTGGTTGTCGATCCTCGCCGATCCGTAGTTGTAGCCTTCGGGCATGATCCAAGGAACGATATGATTTACACCATTCTCCTTTAAGAATTTATAATCGGTAATGTGTACTAGGGTCGATGGTACTTCGAAAGCTTCCTTGGCGGTATTTATGAATGCGTTCATCGTTTGGGCATTTCTCGGCCCAACGGCATTAAAGGTACCTGTCAATTTTTCCTCTGCGCTTCGGATGGTCCATTCGGCCACGTCCCGTACATCTATATATTGCACTGGGTCTTTTTTCTTGCCTGGCACCATGATGTCGCCGCCTTTTGAAAGTCGTAACGGCCAATAAATAAACCGGTCCGATTTATCTGCCGGGCCGATCATATAGGTGGGCCTTATAATAAGGGAGCGATCAGTGCCAAATGCCTTGATGGTTTCCATTTCTGAAGTTGCTTTCATTACGCCATAGCCATACTCAATTTTAAGTTCTTCGCTCTTCAGGTTCTGGGGCATAGTGGTCAGCACTTCTGTTTCTTCGGTAATCCGGTCTTCTAAATAGGGATAATAGACTCCCGTTGAGGAGGTGTAGATGTACAATCCCACCCTGTCTTTTAAAAGTACAGCCGATTTTTTTGTCCATGCTGTCTTGTGGCCGGAATTATCGATAACAACATCCCATTTTCCGGTTTCCAGGACTTTAAGGTCGTTTTCTCGATTTCCTATAAGCTGCTCCACCTCTTTAAAAAGCGCTTGATGTATCGTAGGCAGGGACTTACCTCTGGTAAAAGTCGTAATCGAATGCCCTCGGGATAGGGCATAGGCAATCTGATGTGGCCCTAAAAAGCTTGTTCCCCCTAAAATAAGGATACGTAACTTTTTAGTGGGTAGGTTTGTCCTATTTTTAGCTGTTTTAGGGCTATAAACGGGTCGAAGTAATTGCGCACTAAAAAGAGGGGCTGTTAAGCCAAAAAGGGTGCCGATTTTAATAAAACTCCTTCTTGATTTTTTCATGGTCGTGGTTCTTTCCGTTTTGGCTGTTCAAACAGTCTCTACGTAGTGAATTTCCAATAAAAAAATAGAATTCCCAAAAATAAAACGGAGCGGCCAATGAGCCGCTCCGTTTTATAAAGTAGGTTAAAATAATTTTGGGGGTACTAAAGTAGTTCTAGATCGGGATACTTAATGTAGGTTAATAAGATTGAGGTATTTGTATATTGGTCAAGTCTGTCGTATTTGGGGTAGCGGCAGATTGGTTTTCTATTTTGTTGATTTCTTTTTCCATGGCAAGCTCTTGGGCGTCTACCTGACCTACATTATAATAGGTTAGGGCTGCAATAAAGAAACTTGTAAAGTAAAGCGAACTTTTTATTTTGTATGACATGACGTATTGTTTTGATAGGACCAAAGTACTTCAAGAATCGGCTCATTCAGCTCGTTTGTTGTGAAATACCCGTTTTTTTGATGTAAAAAACTCCTTTTATGTGGTGTGATAATCAGGAACTCCTTTTTTGGCGTAAAGGCCTATAGACAAAGGGTTTGCTTTCTTCGGTAAGGAGCTCTGCCTATTGGTTTAAGATGCGCAGATAGAAAACAGTATCAAGAGAATTTTTACCCAAGTTCAAAGGCAAATGCTCTTTTGCAATTTTTTAAATCCATTTTTTTTCATAAAATCTGTGCACTGATTTAAATTGACTCATGGTTCCTAAATAAACGTGGTGTATTCCTTCAATACGGCTCATACTGCATGCGTGTTTCAGCAATTCGTTGAAGACGCCGAAGCTGCCACCCCGATATTCTTTCGTTACGAACATATTTCTAAAAGGCAATAGCTATTTTCCATTCTCAAAATACCAACCGTTTCTATCGTTTTCTTTTTATGAAATGCCTCCCACTATTTGTCGCGTCCTAGGGAAGTTGTGCTAACGCCATTGGAAATGCGCAATTTTAAAATTTTAACGACTAACTACAAATTTTGTGACAAGGGTCATAGTAGTCGAAGAACCAATAATAAGGTTTGGGCAGAAAGGACTAAAAGCAAAAAAGCACCGTCATTGACGGTGCTTTTTTATTGATGTAGGTTGTTCTAGATAGGGATAGCTACTATAGGTTACTAAAATTGGGGTTACTTTATATTGGTCAAGTCTGTCGTATTTGGGGTAGCGGCAGTTTGGTTTTCTATTTTGTGAATCTCTTTTTCCATGGCAAGCTCTTGGGCGTCTACCTGACCTACGTTATAATAAGTTAGGGCTGCGATAAAGAAACTTGTAAAGTAAAGCGAACTTTTTATTTTGTATGACATGACGTATTGTTTTGATAGGACCAAAGTACTTCAAGAATAGGCTCATTCAGCTTGTTTGTTGTGAAAACCACCCTCTTTTGATGCGAAAAGCAGCTTTTTTGTGGTGTAATTTTTGGGACGGTCGATTTCGGCTAATCGAGCGGTAGATGAACTGTTTTCTTTCTTGGATGAAAGAAGGTTGATGGGTTAGGTAGTTTGTATGTTTGGGAGATGCGCCGTTTATGTGATACGTGAAAATGGTATTCTTTACGCCATTTTAAAGTCCATATGCCATGCTTCACCAGCAATAAACTCCTAAACTGGTACACTCCTAAACTTTTCCTGCATGGGCTTATAAAGGTTAAATCACTTAAAAACTAAAAAAGGCAACGCTTAAAACGTTGCCTTTGTATTGTTGATGACCTTTATTATCAATCGTTATCCTTTTTAGCGTCCTTCCCTTTTCGGCCTTTACCTTTTCGACCTTTACCTCTTTTATGGAATCCTCTACGCTTGGCCATTTTTTCCCATTGCTCATATTGTTCGGAAGAAAGTACCTTTTTCATTTCTGCCTTATGGGCGATTTGCTCGTCTAACCGCTCAGATTGCATGGCATACCGCTCTTCAGAAGTGGGTTTTTTGGCATCTTCTGATGCTTTACGCGCCTTGCGCGCCTCCTTTTCGTTTGTGCGCATTTTGGCTTGCTCCAAATGTAGGGCTTGAACTTGTTCTTGTTGTTCCGTATTTAGGTCTAAAGCCAACGTCATGCGTTTGGTCTGTAGGCTTGCCCGCTGCTCTGGGGTATACTCCGACCTTTTGTTTTTCTCTTTGTCTTGTGCCATGGCCTGTAGACTTACTAAGGCCATTGCTAATAGCAATACTTTTTTCATCTGTTTAATTTTTGATCCCACGGTAATGAGGGTTTGTTTATATAGCTATGACTACTAGGAAAGATGAAGGTTTAAATCTGTTTTGATAAAGATTTGTTAACGAAAGTTATTTTGACATGCAGAATTATCCGTAAAGGTCTTGGGGAGGATAATCCTTAATTTTTATGGAGCTGCTATTTTGGTAAATAAAAAGGGAGCTTCATTGTGAAGCTCCCTTTTTAAACTGTAGGTTAAACTAATTTGGGTATTGTAGGTTGATCTTTTGGGGTACGATAAATTATTTAATAATGCCAATTTACTATAGCGTATGTAGCTCAGCGTCATTTGGGGTGGCGGTAGTTTGGTTTTCTATTGTATTGATTTCTTTTTGCATGGCGAGTTGTTGGGCATCGGCCTGACATATAGTATAATAAGTAAGGGCAGTGATTATGAAACTTGCAAAATATAACGAACTTTTTATTTTATAAGACATGCTGATGTGTGTTTTGACCCTCCTAAAGGCGGGCAGGTTTCTTGAGACCAAAGTACTTCAAGAATCAACTCCTACGCTTCATTTGTTGTGAAATACACCCTTTTTTGATGCGAAAAGCAGCATTTTTGTGGTGTAGTTTTTAAAGCTTTTGTTTTTCAATAATCGTCAGCTAGACGAACTGTTTTTTTTATTGGACGAAAGGGGGGTAGGAGTTTATAATTTTAGCCGTTTCTGAGTTTATGTGTTTAGGATTTTAGCCGTTTATGAGATAGGTGAAATGGTCTCCAGTATGTAATTTTCAGGGGTACAGTGAGTCACATAACGCTCCATTAAAAAAAATTCCAAACCCTTTTATCCAAATATTGTTTAAGTATTACAATTTCAGACTCCAAACTTATTACCCATTAGGTTCCAAAACCATTTTAATACGTTCTGAGGCATCTTCCAAATGGTATTTGCTCATGCTATCTGAGGTGCGCGCAATAGCACCGTTTATAGTTCTTCGCAATCTTTTTAGCTCTGCCCGCGCTACCGAACGTATATCCGACTGGCTCGTATTTACTGCCGTCGATTTCCGATACCCACCAAAATCGGGCATTTTACTTTGGTTCTCCGCATGCATTAAATAAGCTAGACGATCAATATGTGCCTTTTGAAGGTTTCTACGATACGTATCTATCTTGCGACCGTTTCGTAACTCAGACCAGATACCGGTGCGTAAATCTCCCATCATATCCAACAAACTGTAGGCTTCTGATCCCTTGGCGGTTTCATCCTCTATCAAACGGGCCATTTTACCCAAACTTAGCATATTGTTCAAGGTGCGTACCTGCATTCCGCGTACGCGTTCCACAAATCCGGAATATTCAATTTTGCCAAAAATGTCTTGGTCTAACATCCAATTGGGGGTAGCGAACAATTCATCCTGTAAAAACTGCATGCAATTTTCCTGATGCGTTTTAGAAACATGGGTATACACCGGACCTTCTTGATTCGTGGTTTTTTGATGTTCGTATACGCCCCCGATATTATTGGAGACATGACCCATATACCTGTTGAACTGTGAAAGTACATTTCTGTATAGTTCGTTTAGATCATCGTAATTTTTCCCATCTTCGGCCGTCCATTCTTCCAATTTGGGTACAATTCGTTTAAGATTGGCGATACCGTATTGACTAGCCTTTATAGCATCATCGCCCAAATCCTCAGTTTGCGAACTTGGGTCAACGACATCACCTACTTGCTGATGACCAAAGCGGTACATTGGGTCTCCGGCGTGTTCCAATATCCAACTGTCCAATGTCTTTTTTTCTTCGCTTGCGGTTTTGTCCAAGATCGGTTTGTATCCGAATTTGATGGCGTATTTGTCATACACGCCGATATCGGGCATCAGAGCTACGCCTTCATCACCGGGTTGGGCGATGTAATTGAAACGTGCATAGTCCATAATAGATGGTGCCGTACCATATTTTTTAGTGAAGCTCGCAGAGCGTAACGAATCTACAGGATAGGCAACGCTACTGCCCATATTGTGCGGTAGGCCTAAAGTATGCCCAACCTCATGAGACGATACAAATCGGATAAGCCGACCCATTACCTCGTCCTTAAAAGCTACGCCCTGCGCATCGGGATTGATAGCGGCCGTCTGTACGAAGAACCAGTTGCGCAATAATGACATTACATTATGGTACCAATTGATATCAGACTCCAAAATCTCGCCTGATCTAGGATCGCTTACGTGCGGTCCGTTTGCATTGGGAATTGGTGAGGCGAGGTAGCGTACTACCGAATACCGCACATCTTCTGGAGACCATTCCGGGTCTTCTTCTACCGATGGTGGGTCTTTGGCGATAATGGCATTTTTAAAACCCGCTGCTTCAAAGGCGACCTGCCAGTCTTCAATACCTGCTTTAATAAAAGGTACCCACTGTTTGGGAGTAGCACGATCTACATAATAAACAATCTGCTTCTTCGGCTCTACCAATTCGCCACTTTTGTATTTTTCGATATCCTCATCTTTGACTTCCAAGCGCCAACGGTCTAAAAAGGTAAGCGTCTTGCTCTTTTGGTCGTCAAGCCCATAATCGACCTGCCCCCTTGCGAACCAGCCTACACGTGCATCAAAATACCTACGTTTCATAGGTTCTTCCGGCAACAATATCATTGAATTATTGATTTCGACAGAAATAGAACCTAGGCTTCCGTTACTCGGCGGCTCTTTGGCCAGATAGGTTTTTACATGGCGCGCCTCGATATTCTTTGGGTAACTTTTAATCGATTCGATATAACTCCTACTTTCATCTAAACGGCTCACTTTATATCTTTTTCTGTAAAAGTCCGGCATGCCTATCGCCAATTGATCCTTTACCAAAAAATCGTTCACTTCGATGACCGTAGCCGGTTTCAGCGAATCTTTTTTAAAAGCTTTGATGTCGAAAGCGAAGAGTAACGGTTCAAAATTGGAATTCAAAACCGCTTCATGCACAGGCAGCGAATCGGCCGCCACAATGTTGTGGGAGACGACCCTTAACAATACCTTCTTTGGTTTCTTTTCCCAACGCAACACTTGGGTGTTGATTTTTCCACCACCGAAGCCGATACCGCTTGCCGTTTTCGAAATTCTGGTGACCATCAGCATCTCTTTATTGAAGAGTGAATCGGGAATTTCGTAATAATGTTTGTCGTCTACTTGATGTGTGGTGAAAAGACCTTTATCGGAAATTGCCTCTTTGGTAATGACCTTATCGTAGGGTTTTACCTTATCTTTTTTAGCATCCGGTTTTTCACCTGCCTTTTCCGTGTTTTTCTTTTTCTTTTTAAAAATTTGTGCCTCAGAGGTGGTTGTACCGAGCAATAAAAAAGCCAATAGTAGCTTGGCCAATAGCGTTTTCGACATATCGAACGATGTTTTGGTATTAGTCATCCGCTAATTTACCTAAAATA
>Ga0079203_1002172_pt1 | contig 13393 bp, 7 predicted proteins | sample PorBlaMBantryBay_FD_68602 | JGI IMG/M metagenome (GOLD analysis project Ga0079203, IMG submission 68602) | Marine algae microbial communities from Bantry Bay - Bantry Bay, Ireland | ecosystem: Host-associated > Algae > Red algae > Blade | place: Bantry Bay, Ireland
GCGCTACTTTATCGTAATCAATGGCTTGGACAAGATGGTGCGCCAACCACCGCAACTTTGAACTTGCATTCACCAATAAGAGATAGCAAAGTTGGCTACGGCTTGTCAATAGTTCAAGACGAAATAGGCGAGGGTATTGTAAGGGAGACTTATTTTGACGGTGCAATTTCATACACCATAGATGTTGCCAAAGACGCAAAGCTGTCATTTGGTTTAAAAGCTGGAGCGAAACTTTTTAATCTAGATGTAGCTCAGCTTCGTCAGCGAGAAGACCCGCAATTTAGAGAAGCAAACAATACCGATAATATCGAAAATAGATTTTCTCCGAATTTTGGTCTTGGTATTTACTATCATACCAATAAATTCTATGCTGGGTTGTCCGCACCTAACCTGTTGCAAACGCAACATTTTGATGGTTCTAATAGCAGCGCTGGAGATATTAGTTTCTTGGCTCAAGAACGAATTAATTTTTATCTGATTACAGGATACGTTTTTGATTTAGGAGGTAACCTAAAGTTTAAACCAGCAATTTTGAGCAAAGTGGTGAGTGGAGCACCATTACAGTTAGATTTTTCAGGAACTTTTTTGATTAACGATAATATTTCGGTAGGTGCTGCTTATCGCTGGGATGCCGCCGCTAGTGCCTTGGTAGGGTTTCAGCTTTCCGATCAGTTTATGATTGGCTTAGCCTATGACAGGGAAGTTAGTGATTTCGGAGCTGAAAGATTCAACGACGGTTCATTTGAAATCTTCCTTAGATATGAGTTGGTTAGATCATTCAAAAAACTAGTATCACCTCGTTTCTTCTAAATAAGTCAACAATGGTAAAAAAAATACATTTAATAGCTTTTGTATTCGCTTTCACTTTTTTTGGTAGCATAATAGCACAAGATAGCACAGGTGTAACGAAAAAAGAAAATCGCCTTGTTACCAAGGGCAATCAAAGCTACGAGCAATATTCTTTTAGTCCGGCAATTGATATTTATAAAAGAGTGTTGGATAAAGGTTATGTTTCCGCCGATTTACTAAAAAAATTAGGAAACTCATACTATTTCAACGCCGACTATAAAGAAGCGGCCCAAACGTATAAGAAACTAATAACCTCATACGAAGGCGATGCGGGACCGGAACATTTCTTCAGATATGCGCAAACCCTAAAGACCCTTGGTGATTACGAAGGTTCAAAAGGGGTAATGTCAAAATTTGTAGCATTGACTTCTGATGATAACAGGGCAGTAGTTTACAAAGGTGAAAAAGATTTTTTAGAGGATATTAAAAGAAACTCAGGCCGATATGATATCGGACCCTTTGACTACAATACTACTTACAGCGAATTTGCACCGGCCTTCTATAAAGAGGGGTTGATTTTCTCTTCGGACAGGGATACCGGAAACATGTCAAAAAATAGGCATACATGGAATTCGAAAGATTTTTTGGATTTATATAAGGTGAATGTTGATAGCTTCTCCAACAATAAGGTTGTAAAGTTAGAAGATGAGATCAATTCTCGTTTACATGAATCTACCTCTGCAAGTACTAAAGACGGAAATACCATATACTACACAAGAAACAATATTGTTGAAGGAAAAGCGAAAAAAGATGAAGAGGGCGTAATTCGATTAAAAATCTACAAAGCTTCGATGGTGGATGGTACTTGGGGTAATATTATAGAATTACCTTTCAACAGTGACGCTCATTCTGTAGCGCATCCTGCGTTGAGCGCTGATGAAAAGACACTATATTTTGCATCTGATATGGAAGGTTCTATTGGGCTTTCTGATATTTTCATGGTAGCTATTAATGAAGACGGTACATTTGGGAAACCAATGAATCTAGGAAGTAATATTAATACAGAAGCCAGAGAAACTTTTCCTTTTGTGACCAATGAAGATATTATCTACTTTTCCTCTGATGGCCATCCAGGATTAGGGGGTTTAGATATTTTCGCAACCAAAATGAACGAGAACAAGTTTGATGGCACTGTTGCAAATATAGGCGAGCCTATAAACAGTAAGATGGATGACTTTACATTCATTATAAATGAAGATTCTAGAAAAGGATATTTTGCATCGAATAGGGGAGAAGGTAAAGGTGCAGATGATATTTACAGCTTCTTAGAAACAGCGCCATTGATGTTAGATTGTGAGCAGGAAATAACTGGTACTGTTAGGGATAAGATTTCGAATGAAGTTTTGGTGGGCGCCACTGTTAAGGTAATAAATGAAGCTAATGAGGAAGTTATGACAACCATAACCGATGATGAGGGTAAATATACATTGCTATTAGATTGTAACGAGGGTAATTTCGTCCGAGCTTCTATGCAAGGCTATGTTACTTCAGAAGAATATTTGGCAAAGTCAGATGGCAAACCTAAAATGATTGACTTTTATCTAGAAAGAGATACTGTAACAGGTGGTTTCGGAGACGATTTAGCAAAGTTACTTCAATTAAGCACGATCTATTTCGATTTTGATAAATTCAATATCAGAAAGGATTCGGAAGTTGAGGTCGAGAAAGTAATTGCAGCTATGGAGAAATATCCTAGCCTCAAAATAAGAGTAAATTCCCATACTGACAGCAGAGGTAAAGATGCATACAACCTTTGGTTATCTCAAAAAAGGGCAGAGTCTACGGTAAATTACATGATTGAAAAAGGCATTTTGGCAGACAGACTACAAGGCGAGGGTTACGGAGAAACCAAGTTGGTAAATCAATGTTCAAACGGAGCCAAATGTTCGCAAGAAGAACATGAGCTAAACCGGAGATCTGAATTTATTATTATGGAATAATACAACTATTTTATCGATGAGAAGCAGCTTAATTTTAAGCTGCTTTTTTTGTTTAGTTAAAATTCTAAACACTGTTTTTATTGGTGTTTATGGGGTCAACCATGTCGCCTAACACCAAGTTTAGGTAAGTTAACACCCATATTTGTCAGGTACACAACATATATTAGGTCGAATTGCGCATTCATTATATTTTTGGTAACAAAAGAATAAAGTCCCTCTAATGTCACCTATAAAAGTAAATTTTAAACAATTTGTAATGTTCGCGATCTTTATGTTTGCGACGTCAATTGCATTTGGTCAGGCGAACATTACGATCGAAGTAAGATGGGACAATTGGTCTTCTGAAAATAGAGTAACTTTCAGAAACCCGGCGAATAATCAAATAGGCGCCTCTATTTGTAACCCTGGGGCTTGTTTCAACGGCGCAGGAAATAATTCTTATAATAATTTAGGAAGTCCTGCTAGTTATGCTGCAATACCATACGGTAACAACTATGATATTTTATTGCAAGATACTTTTGGCGATGGCTGGAACGGTTTTTCGTACGTTCGTGTGTATCAAGACGGTGTTTTAATAGTTGATTCTGATTTAACGGGTGGTTCATCTACGGTGGTATCGTTCAATATTCAACCATTACCCTCGTCTGTTATAGTCAATGATGTTACGGCCAACGAAGATGATGGTACAATTGATTTTACAGTTACGCATAGCGGCGGACATTACGACCGACCGTATACCTTAATTTTTGAGACGGTTGCGGGCACAGCAACTTCAGGTACTGATTATACTCCAGTTGTGGGAGGAACACTAAATTTTGATGGCACAACAGGAGATACAGAAACCATTACCATCAGCCTCATTGACGATACCTTATATGAAGTTTCAGAAACTTTTACAATTCAATTTACAGCGAGTTCAGATGTAACTCTTGATATTTCTGATACTGGGCTTGGGACAATTGATGATGATGAAGTTATTCTAAACAACACAGATTTAGTTTTAGTAGAAGAATTTGATGGTTATATCGGTTATACCTCAACAGGCGGATCTCTAAGAACCCAAAATAATAATGCAAACCCCTGTTCGGTAACTACCACTTCCAGTAATACCTTGACCTCTGCGATTCCAGCAGTAGGTGTTGTAGATAGGGCTTTTTTATACTGGGCACATTCTGGCCAAGCACCTGATTCTCAGGTAACTTTTGAAGGAGTAACCGTAGATGCAGATCTCATGTACACTTCTTCTGCAGGTAGCGGAAGAATATTTTATGGAGGTGTTAGTGATGTGACTAGTATCGTTGCAGGCATTGTAAACCTAAATACTAACTCATTTGATTTCTCTGGCCTTACTATTGATACCTCTGCAACTTACTGTAATTCTGCTACTGTGTTAGGAGGTTGGAGTTTGATGGTGTTTTATACGGATGTAAATCTACCTGCTTCAACTATTAATTTATATCAAGGTTTTCATGGTGAAAGCAATTCTACATCTACTTATACCTTAGATGGTTTTTTCGCTATTGGTGCAACGGGTTCGAAAACGACTGTGTTATCATGGGAAGGTGATCAAACATTGAGCAATAATGAAGATTTAGAGGTTACAACCGGGTTGGGGACATTTGATTTAACGGGTGATGGTGATAATTCACTTTTCAACCGGAATCCGTTTAACTCGACTATATATGATAATACTGGAGGAACGGTAATAAACATTACTACTTCTTACGGTGTAGATTTAGATACATATGACGTATCTCCTTTTATCACAGCCGGTGAATCTTCAGTAACTACTCGTGTTCAATCTGGTCAAGATTTTGTTGTACTGAACGCCGTTGTTTTAAAAGTGCCTTCAAATTTGGTTACAGGCATTGTTTATGAAGATTTGAACTATGGTGGTGGCCCAGGGCGAGATTTTGCGACCGCACCCGGAGTTCGTATTGAAGGTGTAGATATGGAACTATATGATTCAGGTGGCACACTAATAAGAACAACAACGACAGATACAGCAGGGGAATATGTTTTTGGAGGAATGGCAAACGGTACTTATAGTATTCGAGCACTAAATAACACAATTAGCTCAACTAGAGCAGGGGGTTCTGCATGTTCAGCATGCATTCCCGTTCAGACTTTTAAAACAGATTACTTATTGAGTACATTAACAGCCGATAATAATTCTGTAGGAGGAGAAAACCCATCAGGAACTGACTCGGGATCAGGTACATTAGCCGGAGCGCAATCGATATCTTCAATGACTATTTTTAATGAAGGTGTTGATGGAATGGATTTTGGTTTTAACTTTAATACTATCGTAAATTCGAATGAAAATGGGCAGGGATCGCTTGAACAGTTTATTGTAAATTCAAACGCTTTGGATGCTACTGTTATAGATATTGAGGCTAATGGCATTTTTAATCCAGCAGCGGGAGACGACACTTCTATTTTTATGATTCCAACTACGGGAGATCCGTTAGGAAGAACTGCAGACGCTAATTTTGCAAACGGTTATTTCAATATATCTATTTCAAATGCAAACCCGCTTTCGAATATTATAGATAATAATACGAGTATTGATGGAAGAACTCAAACTGCATATTCTAGCGATACAAATACTGGCACCATAGGTTCTGGAGGTACAAGTGTCGGTACTTCTAACAATATTTTACCTAATTTTGAACGTCCTGAAGTACAAGTTTATAGACCAGGTGGAGATGTTATAAATATACAGGGAAATAATACAACCATCCGAAATATAGCTGTTTATGCAAATAATAACGCCGGAATTAGAATTCAGAATGGTTCAGCTTCAATTTTAAATAATATAATTGGAGTAAATGCACTCGGTGCTGCGGTTGGTAATATTGATTCGGGTGTTGAATTAATTGGTGGTTCGGCAGTAATCGACGGAAACTTTATAAGCGATAATACAAATCAGGGCATTTGGGTTAACGGAGGAACTTCCACAGTTATACAGAACAATGAAATAACAACCAATGGAAATGGCGCATGTAATGATAATATTAGCATTCAAAGTGGTACAGGCGTCTTAATCACGCAAAACCTAATAAGTAATGCCGCTTCATTTGGTATTGAAATTGAAACCGGTTCAGGTGGAATTGTGGTTTCAGAAAATACTATTATCAGTTCAGGTCAAGACGGCGGAAATTGTGGCAGTTCACCAGAGAATGCAGGTATCATGATAATCGGTAATAATTCAGAAGTGACCAATAATATTATCGCCTCAAGTGGAGGAGCAGGAATTGTGGTAGGAGGAGGCAACACCTCTGGAAATTTAATTTCGCAAAATTCAATCTACGCCAATGGTACCTTTTTTCCGGCTCTTGGTATAGATATTGACGCTACTGGCACTTCTGGTGACGGTGTAACTCTTAATGAAACGGGTGATGTGGATAATGGCCCCAATGGTTCTTTAAATTTCCCGGTAATTTCAAATGCCATAATTTCAGGAGCCTTTCTTAAAATAAGAGGTTGGTCACGTCCAGGTGCTGTCATTGAATTTTTCTTTACAGACATAAACGAAGGAACCGCAACGGCAGGCGATAATCAATTTAGTTTAACTACGGATTATGGCGAAGGTCAACTATTTATTGGAAGTGTTATAGAGGGCGCAGCTTCTGATTTAGACGCTAACATTTTACCTTATACAGATTTAGATGGAAACACAGATAATACTAATAGATTTGAATTTAACCTCCCACTTCCAGCAGGAATTATCGCTGGCGAATTCATTACTTCGACGGCTACAGTTGCCAACTCAACCTCTGAATTTTCCCCTCAAAGTATTATCAAAATACCAACTTTAATTACCAATAGAAAGATTACTTACAGGATAAAAAAGGACTAATAAGTACTGCATATTCAACATAAAAATATAGGTAATCTAATTTTAGGACTACAAAATTTAATTTTGTAGGGTTTAGCCCCTTTACTTCAATTATCCATGCATTCATGTGTAAACCAAGCACATACACAACATAAATTAGGGTGTGTACGCGTTTGCAGGTATCTTTACTAATATCAAAATGGTATACCCAAACGCATGTTTAAAGTCGATGGTTTAGAATAATTCAACCTTCATTTTTTTGAATATAGTAATAACATTTCGGCAAGAACTATTTGAGAAACAACTTTCTACTGTAAATAATGATACTGATAAAATTCAATATCCTAGATATAGCCTTTAAAATATAGAAAGATATCAGAAGAATTATAATTATGTTTCTACAATTCATCAGTTTTATTTTTTCATGTCCTCTTAATTTTTTATTTCGAAGGGTGTTTTATCTATCCATTATTAATGTAGTATTAATCTTATTTACCGTCCAATCGCTAAAAGGTCAAGTAAACGAAGATTTTGAAAGCGGCGTAGCAGTAGGTTGGACTACCTCGGGTAGTGCCAGCACGGGTACATTTGTAGTCGCTGATCCTTCTTTTCAATCGGCAAGTGGTGTTATTACTCAGCCCAACGATGATCATACGCCAATACCAGGGGTTAATGCGTACTTTACAGCAACGAATTCATCCGTAGGAAATGCTGATGTCGACGGGGGTACTTCAACAACTACCTCTCCTGTTTATAATATCGGACCGGCATCTCAACTATCAATTTGGTACTTTTTTGGCCAGCGCGATAATGGTGATGATAGTGGGGATTTTTTCAGACTTGAATATTCTCTAAACGGTGGAGCCACATATACAACTTTGGTCTTTATTGGTGATATTCAAACCAACGCTATTTGGACACAAGCTACGGCGCCTATTCCTCCAGGTTCTTCAGTCAGAGTTCGGGTATCTGCAGCCGATGGACCTGGTGGCGGAGATATAATCGAAGGTGGTATTGATGATCTGACCATTACGCCATCTGGCCCCGCCATAACGATAGAGGATATTTCACTTGATGAAGACGCTGGCGCGATGACGTTTACAGCAACCCATTCGGGTTTCAATGTAGGAGCGGCTTTTACAGTTGATTATGCGACATCTGACATAACCGCAAATTCAGGAAGCGATTATACTTCCTCTTTCGGTACGTTAAATTTTAACGGTACCGTGGGTGATACAGAAACGATTTCGGTACCTATTACAGACGATTTTATATTGGAAGGTAATGAAACGTATAGTATTCAGTTCAGTAATACATCGGATCCGGCGGTGAATATTTCTGATGGGGCGGTCGGTACAATTGTAGATAATGAAAATGATCCCAATATACCCAGACCCTATGAAGAAAGAGATGCAATGAACCTTCGCGGTAATTTTAAAATGAAGGGCAATACAAATCTCCGCTGCGTTTCAGGTTGCCCAGCAACACCAACGACCAATAACCCCAGCGTAAATATGGGGTATGCTGATATTGATGCGGACCCAATTACTATAAATTCAAGTAGTAGCAATGTTACTCTGCCTGCTGGGGCAACTGTTGAGTGGGCGGGATTGTATTGGGGCGGTATGTATAATAGTACGAGGGGAGGCATAAGCAATCCTCCCGCGTCTTTAAATATCGATCAAGTGAAATTGCGTGAACCTGGGTCCGCATCATATACAACAATAAATGCACAGGTAAGAAATATTGAAACTGGCAGTCAAACAAATTGGAGGTCATTTATGGCTCATGCAGATGTGACAAGCATAGTGCAATCTGGCGGCAATGGCAACTATTTTGTTGCAGATATAGCCCTAGCTACGGGTAGTGCTTTTACGGGACCCTATGGGGGGTGGACTATAATCGTTATTTACACCGATTCAACTGAGAAAACACGTAGGATTAGTATATGGGACGGTTTTGATTTCTTTGGTTTCGGTGCTAACGATAATTTTACGGTGACGGGATTGCTTACTCCAGGCAATGGTGGATTTGAAACCCATGCAGGTTATTTCGGTTTTGATGGGGAGGCGAGTTCTACAGGCGATTTTATTAGTATCAACGGTACTGCACTTTCCAACGCTCTAAATCCGAATAACAACACCTTGAATGGTACAATTTCAGAGTTTGGGCTAGATGTCGGGGGAAGAAACCCAAATTTTGGGTATAACTGGGGAATCGACGCTGATATTTTTGACGCATCGGGAACAGTGCCCAATGGCGCTACGGATTTAGATGTCGTGCTGGGAAGCAGTAGTGAGGGTATTTGGGGAGGTGTTTTTGTTGTTTCAAATGAAATTGCTTTTCCAACGGTTTCTAGCAAAGTATTTACACCTAATGCAATATCACTAGGCGATGAATCAACTGTTACCTTGAATGTAGATAACCCACCTGGCGGTGTTCTATTGACAAATTTTTCTCTTACAGACAATTTACCTTCCGGTATGACTATTTCTGCTACACCGAATGCAACTTCTTCTTGTGGAGGTTTTATCACTGCTAATGCCGGGTCTTCCGCTTTTTCCATTTCAGGATTAATTATTCCGGCAGGATCAAGTTGTACTCTTAATTTTGATGTTGTTACCGACGATTTGGGCATGTATATAAATACCATATCTCCTGCCGATGTTTCCAATAATCAAAATATTCCGTTACAAGGTGAAACCTCAAGCACTTTAACGGTAAACGTGAAATCGGTTATTACAAATCGAAGAATAACGTATAGGATTAAAAAAGATTGATTTTGTACAAAAAATAACAATGTATGATAGTTTTTACTTTAAAATTTAGTCCATAAAAATACCGTGACTTTATAAATTTTATAGTTTACACTGCTTTTGGCAAAAAACACAACATTTATTTTAGCACTCCCAGCCTTGGTTTAATTTTGTATTACGGAAACTCCTGTGAATGCAGTAGTTTCTAAGAATTTCTCATCTATGAGTACAAATTACCTACTAAAATGCGCCATATTTCATTAAATAAGATTTCTTTAATTTGTTTCCTCTTAATGACCTTGAGTACCTCTGCCCAGAACACTTTTACATAGAGTGGGGCAGCCTATGGCCTTAACTTAAATCAAACCAAAGATGGTGGTCATGCTTGGTCCGATTTTGATCGAGATGGTGATATTGATGTTTTGGTCTTGGAAAATAATAGTACTGTAAAAAGTTTTCTTATGCAGAATAATGGTTTAGGAACTTTTACCAATGTTCAAAGCACTTTAGTTCCTGGAATGCTAGGTGATAATGCCGAAAGACAAGCGGCATGGGGCGATTTAAACAATGATGGACGACCAGACTTTATGATAGTTTCTCATGGTAACAACCCTTCTGCGGTGGCTATTCACATTTTTATTCAGAATGTCACTGGTACATTTGGGAATGGGGTCGGAGGAGCGGCTCCCATCACGGTCGGTGAAAACGCTAGTACCACTATTACAAATAGTCGGTTGAATGTTGAAGGCGCCGATTTTTTCGATTTTGAAGGCGATGGTGATTTAGATATCTTTTTAGACAGCCATAACTTTGGAATTGAATTGCTCCGGAACAACTATATCAATCATGTAACACATACTATAGTAAATCCGTCCGCGAGCGATTTGTAACCCACATCACAACGGGTAATGGTCCAGGAGTAGTAGAATTTGGTCTTAATCAGTTTGCTACGCATGGTGATTATGGTACAGCTGCCGATGTTAATGACGATGGTTGGGTAGATATATTTATGAAGAAGAGGGGTGAGAACGATTTCTTTTTAAATCAAGGAGGAACTTTTCAAGTGGTGCAGATTTGACGGAGGCCTCAAATAGTAATAAAGGGGGTAGTGGTCTTTGGGATTTGGATAATGACGGAGATTTGGATGCAGTTAGGACAGAGAACGGGATAACTCAAATATTTAGAAATGATGGCCCGGGTATTTGGACAGCCTTAGGAGGAGGGGTTTTTCCAGGATTGCCTCAACCACCAAATTCAAATAGCAGTACATCGGGTAATAGAATAGATGCTTTAGTAGGAGGAGATGTTGACAATGGCGGTGATATCGACGTTTTATTAGTAGGTACAAGCAGGAGTTATCCATACATAAATCAATTAAATAGTCCGGCCCCTGCACCTGGCGTAATAGGAAGTGGGGCGCCAATGTCCTTTCCTGTAGATGGCGAAACCTTTAACACGTGAAATCGAGAAGGTACTACCATGGTTGATATTGACGACGATGGAGATCTTGACATTTACATGAATATTAATCATAAATCAGAAAATCAACTTTGGATTAATAACCTTCCAGCCGCGAATAGAAATAATCATTTGATAGTAAATGTTACTGAAGATAGAAACCCTGATGGATCTACTGGAGGTTTTGCCGGTCGCGTCGCTACCGGAACCCATGTGCTAATAAAAGATTGTGAAGGAAATACTGTGAGCGGCCTAAGGCAGGTAAACGGAGTTTTTGGCCATGGTGCGCAACAGTCTGAAGATGTGCATTTTGGGTTTCCGCTAGGGGAGGCTCAGACCTATATTATCGAGGTTCATTATCCAAATTTCTACGACCCCGTTGATGGAATTTCGAGATTGGTTGCAACGGGAATCGCCCAGCCACTTTTGATTTTAGGAACGAACCATTAAACATTGATTACAACCGATGCTGTAACCCTAGAAAACGAGAACCCGCCAGTTGCAAATGATGATACGCAATTAGCACCTAATAGTACTTCAGTCTCCATACAGCTAGATTTATTTGCGAATGACTCAGAACCTGATGGTGAAAATTTCTTCATACAAAGTATTACACAACCTCCAGTGGGATTTGTCGTAATCGATGATGCCGAAAATGGTTTGGTTACTTTCACATACGGCGCGGGAATACCATTTCCGGGTACTTCATTTGACTACACCATATCCGATTCCAATACAAGTTTATGTCCAGGTTTAGGACTTACAGATACAGTAATTGCAACGCTAAAACTAAGCACTATTATTACGAATAGAAAAATTACTTACCGTATAAATCCTAACTAGGAAGATTCGATTTTTGTTAATTTTTTTTGAAAGTATTTCTTACAAAAATCAACTGTTTAATGCTGATATTATGGGTGTTGCCGTGAAAATAAATACAGTCTTTTAAGGTAAAAAAAATGCAAAACCTCAACTTTCTGGGTTTATACCTTGCTATTGATCAGTTACACAACAAATATTTTTATGCGGAGTACTTAGGGTTAATTTTGTGGGGTGTAATAATACCATCTTGAGAAAGGTGCGATTTAGTACGACCCAAAAAATGAACGACATAACCAAATTTGATACTGTTTCCGAAAGGAAAAATTTCAAAGCGTATTTAGAAAAAAATACTCTTGATGAAACACTATGTGTGTTCAAACAGCAACAAGTTCCTCAGAGTCCTAATTCTTTGCTAAATATTCAGAAAACTCATTTTCCTAACCATGGTTTTGGTAAAGGGAAAGAGCTTACGATTGACCGGATGTTCAGGAAAGTTCAAAGTAAAGCAACAACCATGAAAAAAATTATTGTATTTCTTGTTTTTTTAATGTCGGGATTTGCATTTTCGCAAACTACCGTAACATTGGAAGATCAGTGTAATTGCGAAGTGCTTAGCGGCACTGAGGTTACTACCCCTGGTATGACCACTCCAGCAGGCGCAGACATAGGCGATATCTATGTGAACACTAATACTGGTAATATATATTATTGGGATGGTGATTCTTGGGAATCAACTTCTTCGGATAACCAATCACTTCGGAATTTTACGTTTGATACAGGTACCAATATGTTGTCTTTAGACATACAAGATGGTAATACGGTTACTGTTGATTTGTCAACGGTTAATGAAACCGTCACCGCAGGTACGGGAGCGATCACCGTTGATGATGATGGTAATGGGAATTATACCGTTAATTCAACTGACCCGGACGAAGATGTAACAAATGAGCTTACCTTACTTGGTACGGGTGCTCCGACGGTTACACCAAGTAATTCAGGTGTAACTTATGTTGACGATGTTGCAGGACAATTATACATTTGGGACGGTACAACCTGGCAACAGGTAGGAGGCAACACCAGTCCCGATTTGGATTCAGATCCAACTAATGAACTTTCAGACCTTGACCTTACAGGTAACCGACTTATGTTGACCAATGGCGCTGCAGGTGCTACGGGTGTTGATCTTTCTGCTTATACAAATACTGACAATCAGCAGATTAATCTTGACGGTGTAAACAATGAGTTAAACTTGGTAAATGGTACGGGAGCAGATACATCTGTCGATTTAAGTTCTTATGTAAATAATGATACCAATGAGATTCAGGATGTTACTTCCGGTGATAGTTCGGTCAACGTAACAAGAACAGGCGATGATTTCGACCTTTCGGTTACGATTCCAACTAATAATGATAATGATTCGACCAATGAAATTCAGACACTCAACCAGAGCGGAACCGATGTAACACTATCAGATGGTGGCGGTACGATATCCGTTGTCGATAACGATAATGATTCTAATAATGAAATAGAACTTCCCCCAGGAGGGAATAATGGACAAGTTTTATCTACTGATGGTAGTAGTAACTATTCATGGGTAAATCCTGATACTGGTCCTGCAGGTCCTCAAGGCCCGGCAGGAAACGACGGAGCCGATGGCGCAACGGGAGCACAAGGTCCGGCGGGCAACGATGGCGCAACAGGAGCCACAGGCGCACAGGGTCCAGCAG
>Ga0079203_1002174_pt1 | contig 13391 bp, 10 predicted proteins | sample PorBlaMBantryBay_FD_68602 | JGI IMG/M metagenome (GOLD analysis project Ga0079203, IMG submission 68602) | Marine algae microbial communities from Bantry Bay - Bantry Bay, Ireland | ecosystem: Host-associated > Algae > Red algae > Blade | place: Bantry Bay, Ireland
TTGATTTCAGGAGCAGTAGCTACTTGCGTAAGGTACTGCGCCAGTCGTTTTTTTCCCATTGAAGTGGTCGTACGATTCGTATATTGGAAAAAAGAATACGGACCAAAAATGTCCATATCGACACTATTGGGATGCTGCGCGTCCTCAAATTCGCTACCATCTGCAAAAGCGGAGAAATCATCCTGCATAAAGGCCGCCTCTTGTTGGTTGATGAGGGCCAGTGCTTCCTCGATCTGCTTTTGGTGGAGTAACCGCTGATGCCATTGAATGAGTCGATAAAACAAGGCCAAAAAAACAACGGTAGCCACCATTCCCGCCAAAGGATGCAGGTTAAATAACAAAATTAACATAATTATCGCCACTATAAAGGAGATTAATCGGACAAAACCAAATTTTTCATACCGTGTCTGAAGGGTAGCGGCACTTTCGGAAAATGACCGGGCACGTTGCTGATATAGCGCTAATTGTCTCATGGAAGATGGATTATTATCTAAATGTTCTACTTGTCTAAGTTATTATTTGACCATTATTAAATACCAAAAAAACACTTACAATAATAAACAATTGCTACAATCATTGTACTTTTGGAGGTAGATGATAGCAAAATCACAAAATCAACGAATCATTCTAGGCTTAAAGGTACGGCAGTTGCGGCAGCAAAAGCAAATTACCTTTAAGGAGCTGAATGAAAAAACAGGTATGTCTGTTTCTTATCTCAATGAGATTGAACGGGGTAAAAAATACCCCAAAAGTGACAAAATTAAACTGTTGGCCAATGCCTTGGGAGAGGAGCCAGACGAACTCATCTCATCACAGCTTACGGGTAATCTGATCCCAATAGGTGAATTACTGGCTTCTAATTTTCTCAACGAACTGCCACTGGATTTGTTTGGTATAGAATTGATGAAGGTGGTAGAACTTATTGCGACCGCGCCCACAAAGATTGGAGCCTTTATTTCTACTTTAGTGGAACTATCGCGTAATCATGCCGTCGGTGAAGCTAATTTTTATCAGGCTGCGGTGCGGGCGTATCAGGAATTGCATTTTAATTATTTTGAAGAAATAGAAGACGCGGCGGCTCGTTTTGTAGCAGAATATGATTTTCCGGTCGATCAGCCCATATCGGTTGAGTTGCTGGAGCAGACCTTGAAAAAGAAATACAAATACCGGATCGTGGTTGACGGATTGGAACAATATCCTGAGCTGAGTCGTTTTCGTTCTGTGCTTATTCCGCAAACACGTAAGTTATTATTGAATAAAAATATTACGGATACAGAGAAAATATTTCAATATAGTAAAGAACTGGCGTTTAATTATTTAAAATTAGATGAGCGCGCAGAAACATCTTCTTTATTGAAGGTAAATTCTTTCGATCAGGTATTGAATCATTTCAAGGCCGTCTATTTTGCTTCGGCTATTTTGATGAATAAAGCATCGGTTACCAAAGACTTGAAAGCCTTCTTTGATCGGAGTACCTGGAATGGAGAAGCCTTTTTAGGGTTGCGTAGTAAATATGCGGTTTCACCGGAAATCCTCCTGGCAAGGTTGACGAACCTTTTGCCAAAATACCTGGGGTTGAAAAAATTCTTTTTTATGAGAATGATTCACGATCAAGGCAAAGATTATTTTCAGGTGGACAAAGAACTTCATCTCAATCACAGCCACCACCCCCACAGCAATAATCAAGAGGAACACTATTGCCGCCGATGGATGTCCGTTGCATTGCTTAATGACTTACAACAGATGCAGCGAAGCGGTAAATATTTAGGGACTATCGTCGGTGCGCAGCGAAGTCAATACTACGGAACTGAAGATGAATATTTTTCTTTCACTTTTGCAAGACCTGGTTATTCTGATGGCAAGAAAAATTCAAGTGTTACTATCGGATTATTGCTCGATGAAGAAACACGGAAGACGATAAAATTTGCAGACGATCCTTCTATCGAAAAACAAATTGTCAATACAACCTGTGAACGCTGTGCAATTAAAGATTGTAAGGTGCGAGCTGCTCCTGCTACCGTAATCGAACGACGAGAAGAACGCCGAAAAACAATAGAAGCGTTACAAGAAGCTATCCGAGAGAATGGAAAAAAAGGAAAGTAAAATACGCTGTTCATCTGGGTACTTATTATTTTATTAGAAACAAATAACTACGATAATAAATTTTAATACAATGAAATATCTACTACTTTTTTGTTGCTGCTTTCAGCTCGGATTACTTTCCGCGCAAATTTCGCCAAAGTCAATCACCGTCGAAGACATCTGGAAAGAGTATACTTTTTCTCCTCGTTCTGTGCCTGGATTTAATTTTCAGTTAGATGGTCAACATTATACCCGTAAAGAAGAGGATAAAATTGTTCAATACGATTTGTTGACCGGTAAGCAAACCAAAGTATTGTTGAACGCAGAAAGCCTGGTAGGTGCTACTGACTTTTCTAAAACGTTTAGTCGCTATCAATTTAGTGGTAACGAAAATCATATTTTACTCTCCTCTGAGTTGGAAAGTATTTACCGACATTCTACACGGGGTAATTTCTTTGTTTTTAATAAAAAAGAAAATAAACTACACCCGGTGGGTGAAGTAGCCAAAGGGAAAATTAGTTTAGCTACCGTATCGCCCGATGAAAAAAGAGTACTATTTGTAAGAGACAATAACCTGTTTGCAGGTAGCCTCAACGGAGGCGAAACCTTGCAGATTACTCAGGATGGAAAAACCAACGAGATCATTAACGGAATGGCCGACTGGGTATATGAGGAGGAATTCGGGAAAACGAAAGCCTTCGCCTGGTCGCCCGATGGAGATCAACTGGCTTATATTCGTTTTGACGAAACAGAGGTGCGGGAGTTTATCATGACCATTCATAAGGATGATGCTTACCCCGAATATCAAAAATTTAAATATCCTAAAGTAGGGGAGCAAAACTCGAAAGTGAGCGTACATGTTTTTGATTTTAAAAATGGAAATACGACAAAAATTGACTTGGGTAATATGGATGATAAATATGTGCCTCGTATTAAGTGGACACAGGACAATGAAGGCTTGGTTGTTTTTAAAATGAACCGTCACCAAAATGAATTGCAGTTGTTATTGGCCAATTCACGTACCGGTGTAACGAAAGTTTTGCTAGAAGAAAAAAACAAATATTATATTGACATCACGGACGATTTAAGATTCTTAGAAGATAAAAAACACTTTGTCTGGACGAGCGAAAAAAGCGGATTTAACCATATTTATTTACATGACATGAATGGAAAATTGGTTACCCAAATCACAAATGGAGACTATGATGTAACCCGATTGTATGGCGTGGATGAAAAGAATAAAACGATTTATTATCAGTCTGCTGAAAAGTCGCCACTTGAACGACATATTTATAGCAAAGGAATGGATGGTAAAAACAAGAAAAACTTAACCCCTTCTTCCGGTACCAATTCCGCGCAATTTTCCAGTACTTTCGATTATTTTGTCAATACTTTCTCTACCGCTAACACGCCTCCGGTTTATACGGTTTATGACCGCAGTGGAAAAACGATTCGAGTGATTGAGGACAATAAAGAGTTAGTTGGAAAACAAAAAAACTTCGGTGTTCAGAAGGTCGAATTTATGACGATCAAAAACGGGGCAGGCGATGATTTGAATGCCTACATGATAAAACCTGCTAATTTTGACCAAAGTAAAAAATACCCTGTATTGATGTATGTTTATGGCGGCCCTGGCAGTCAGACGGTCAACAATAGCTATGGATATTCCAATTACTGGTGGTTCCAAATGCTGGCACAAAATGGATATATAGTGGTAAGTGTAGATAATCGTGGAACCGGAGCGCGTGGCGAAGCGTTTAAGAAGATGACATACCAACAGCTCGGAAAATATGAGACAGAAGATCAGATTGCTGCTGCGAAGTATCTAGCCGCACAGCCGTATGTGGATGGAGATCGTATCGGTATTTTTGGGTGGAGTTATGGTGGTTATATGTCGTCGCTGGCTATTCTGAAAGGAAATGAGGTATTTAAAACAGCGATTGCGGTAGCACCTGTGACGAATTGGAAGTGGTACGATTCGATTTATACAGAACGTTATATGAGAACGGATGATGAAAACCCAACAGGGTATAAAGATAATTCTCCGGTATATTTTGCCGATCAGCTAAAAGGAAATTATTTGCTGGTGCATGGGAACGCAGATGACAATGTACATTTTCAAAACAGTGCCGAAATGGCCAAGGCGTTAATCAAAGCGAATAAACAATTCGATACCTATTTTTATCCTAACCGAAATCATGGTATCTACGGAGACAATGCACGCTTGCACCTGTACAATAAGATGACGAATTTTTTAATGGAAAAACTCTAAATTAAATAAACGCAGAGTGGCCGAAAAAGAGGAAGTATAGAATCGTCGTTTATTTTATCAACATTCCTAAGCTTGACTTTAGCCAAACGTTGCTATTGACTCTTAGCATTTGGCCAGTTGGCTTTCATCTAACGTCGTTTCACGATTGAGGGAAGCCAACAAGCTAACCAACAAAACCTGTTTTCCTAATTTATCAAAAACTAAAGAAAAAGCATGATTATATCAACTACTCCAGAAATCGCCGGGCAAGAAATCGGGGAAACCCTGGATATCGTCCGAGGCAGTACAGTTCGCGCGCGTAATATTGGTCGCGATATTTTTGCTGGATTGAAAAATATTATCGGTGGAGAAATTAGTGAATATACGCGTCTGATGGCGGATGCTCGTGAGCAGGCCATTGATCGGATGGTCGCGGATGCTGAACGAATTGGTGCGGATGCCGTTGTAAATGTACGATTCACTACTTCGATGGTGATGCAAGGTACGGCGGAGATATTGGCGTATGGGACAGCCGTAAAATTTGAATAATTGAGGTACAGATAAAAGATTTTTTATAATAAAAATAATGGCAAAGAAAAAAGATAAAACACCTCGTAAAATTGAGATTAAAAACCGGAAAGCTTCCTTTGAGTATAAATTCTTACAAGGATACGAAGCGGGAATTATGTTGACGGGAACGGAGATAAAATCTATCCGAACGGGTGATGCGAACTTGAATGATGCATTTTGCTTTTTTCGAAAAGGAGAATTGTTTATCAAAAATATGTACATCGCGGAATATAAATTAGGAACGATCTATAATCACGAAACGCGGCGATTACGGAAGCTATTGCTGAAAAAAGATGAGTTGAAAAAACTGGAACGTCGCGTCAGTGAAAAGGGATTTACGATTGTCCCTTATCGGATTTATTTATCAGATCGAGGATTGGCAAAAATTGATATTCAATTGTCGCAAGGGAAGAAGTCTTATGATAAACGGGATAGTATAAAAGCGAAGGATAATAAGCGGGAACTGGATCGGATGAAGAAGATAAGGTTGTAATGTGGCAAGTAATTTAGGATCAATTAAAAAATAAGATATAAAGGTTTGGGTATCTTATTTTTTGCCAAGGAAGAATAGGCACAAAAGAAGTAGCCAAATGTTGTAAGTTATTCTTTTATTGATCCTGAGCAGGAAGACTTAGCGCTAAGGTATTCAAAGCCTTTGCAAAAGAAATATTCGGTTCCGCACATATAGCGACTTGATCCAGCGTAGTTGGATGAGTAAACGAAAATGACTGCGCATGCAGCAGCATCCGATCAATCCCCAATTTTTCCCGTAGATATTTATTATGCTTACAATCCCCATGTGGCCGATCTCCAATGATTGGATGCCTGATATGCGCAAAATGTTTTCTGATTTGATGGAACCGTCCCGTCTGTGGTTTTACTTCAACGAGTGAATATCGAGAAGTAGGGTAGCGACTGATGGCGTGCGGAATTTCTGTTTGCGCAAGAGAACGGTAATCACTGATGGCTGATCTTTTTTCATGCTGTGGCGAACGGGCTAGCGGATAATCAATTACGCCCGTCTCTGGCAAATATCCCCGCACTACAGCGAGGTAAGTTTTAGTAATCGCCTGTTCTCGAAACAATACAGATAACTGACTAGCAGCTTCCTTTGTCTTTCCAAAAATTAATACCCCCGACGTAGCTCGATCCAGCCGATGAACGGGATAAATACGATAGCCGACCTGATCTCTTAACAATTGTAATACGAACACAGTGTCTTCACTAATTTTGGTGCGATGTACGAGTATGCCATGAGGTTTGTGAATGGCAATTAAAAACTCGTCCTCATAAAGTGTAGAAAAGGGCGTATTTATATCTTGATCCACTTGAGATAATTTATTATTATTCGGTATTTTAAATATTTAATTTTGTTCATCAAAAAAAGCTACCTTAGCGTATAGTATTTAGCAAAAATAACAAAAAATAAGCATGGAAAATCTAACGACCCTTGGAGAATTTATTATTAAAAAACAAGAAGACTTTCCTTACGCAAAAGGAGAACTTAGTCGTTTGATGAGCGCTATTCGCTTGGCGGCTAAAGTGATGAACAGCCAGATCAATAAAGCTGGACTAGTAGATCACCTGATGGGGACTATTGGCCATCAAAATGTCCAGGGAGAAGATCAGAAAAAACTGGATGTGTATGCCAATGACTTGTTCATCCGAACACTAAAAGCGCGTAATGAAGTTTGCGGAATCGCTTCGGAAGAAGAAGAAAAAACAATCATCTTTGAAAATGAAACAGGGGTTAATGGAAAATATGTAGTGCTCATCGATCCTATTGACGGATCCTCTAACATTGAGGTCAACGTTTCTATTGGAACCGTATTCGCTATTTTTCGGCGCGTGTCGCCCGTTGGAACTCCAGCGGTAGAAACAGATTTTCTGCAACAGGGAAAAGAGCAGGTAGCAGCAGGATATGTGATTTTTGGTTCGTCAACTATGCTGGTTTTTACTTCTGGAAATGGAGTGAATGGATTCACTTATGACCCCGGCGTAGGTGTCTTTTATCTCTCACATCCCGATATGAAAATTCCTCAGAAAGGGTCTACCTACAGTGTCAATGAAGGTAATGCCGTTTATTTTTCCAAAGGCATGAACGACTATCTCAACTATTGCAAAGCCATCGATAAAAACGAACATCGTCCCTACACCGCTCGCTACATCGGTTCCATGATCGCAGACCTTCATCGTACTTTACTCAAAGGCGGTATCTATATGTATCCTGCTACCGAGAAAGCGACCAACGGAAAATTGAGAACCTTATACGAATGCAACCCAATGGCCTTTTTAGTCGAACAAGCAGGTGGTAAAGCCAGCAACGGTCGCACACCTATCATGGAACTTAAGCCAGCAGCAATTCACGAACGTACCCCATTTTTTGCAGGCTCATCGGAAATGGTGGACAAAGTAATTGAAATGCTAGGTAAGGATGAAATCGGTTAATAAATAAAAATGAAAACACCCGAAAGATTAGAATTACTTTTTCAAAAAACACCATTGATACATCGCATGACGCAAGGTGTTATCCTATCCTTTATGATGGTGCTATGTTCTGCTTGTCACCCAAAATTGGCAATCCCTTTACAGGAAATGCAAGCGAAACAATATGCTACTGGCTGGCGTAAAATCGACGCGTATCCGATTCCCAACGGACGCTCGGATGACTTACATTTTTTTAATAAAAATAAAGGCTTCATAATTAATAGCAACGGTTATCTTTCTTACACGGAAGATGGTGGTGATAGTTGGGAAATTCGCCATGAAAATCTCGGTACATTTTTTCGTTGTATTCGTTTTAAAAATGAAAAAGAAGGATGGTTGGGCACTATCGGGACAGATGATGTCCATTTGCCTTCGCAGGATTCTATCGCTTTATACGAGACGAGCGATAGTGGATTTACGTGGACACCTGTTTCCTTTGTCGGGCCTACGCCCAAAGGATTGTGTGGATTGCAGGTCGTTAATGATAAATTTGTCGTGGGCTGTGGTCGGGTACGTGGACCTTCTTATTTTATAAAAACGGAAGACGGTGGAGATACTTGGTATAGTTATAATATGGATCATTTGGCCGGGAGTTTGATTGCTGCTTATTTTTTTGATGAACAACATGGATTACTGTTAGGAGGAACGACGCGTGACAAAAAAAACTGTCGATCTCTGGTGTTAAAAACAAGAGATGGTGGAATGAATTGGGATACGGTTTATCTCTCCAAACAGGTTGGCGAATACCCGTGGAAATTTGAATTTACCAGCGATAAAAAGGGATTTATTTCTGTTCAAAGAAATATAAAAACAGGTAAATTTTATCATTTACAAACAGAAAATGGTGGTGATTCCTGGCGTGAAGTTATTCATTCGCCAGACTATTATTATGTTCAGGGAATTGGTTTTATAGATGAACAAATCGGATGGATGGGCGGTAGTCGAGGACAGACTTATGAGACACGCGATGGTGGTCAAAGCTGGAATAAACTATCCGGTATCGGTAGCGGGTTTAATAATTTTCAATTTTTTAAACCACTGGCTTACGGCGTTGGTTTTGGTGTATACAAATCGGATGATGTAATGAAAAGTGATCGAGCGCTACAGCGTATTTTTTACAATAATGATACCTTGAAACTAGAAGCGAAAATGCAAGATGGCCGAAGAAACGGCCTTGCCCGTTATTTTCATCCCAATGGAAAATTGGAAGCAGAAGGCCATTTTAAAAATAACCTAAAAACAGGTCGTTGGAACTATTATGGAACGGAAGGCCAGCTCCTCACATCCGTCCGTACCCGGAATGGAACAGCAAGGGTCTCAAAAAAACAATTGCAGAAATATATTGGAAGTTATCGCACCGAGTATGGTGATTTTCGAAACATAACCCTCACAGATGGAATCCTCTATACGCAACGAGACGGCGGAGACAAATTACCAGTTTTTCCGGAAACTTCTCATCGGTTTTTTTACGCTTTTAATACTGATATAATTATTGAATTTATAGAAAATGACATAATCACCCATGCTCGTATCCGACAAAATGGAGAATGGACTACCGCTGTGCGTGAATAAAGTGGTTGTTAATTTTATCGGACGGCACTCCTTTTATTCACTTATATTTGCCCCGCATTTAAATTATTGACCAACTACAACCACTATCTTAATGAAATTTGGAACCAAAGCCATCCATGCAGGCATCGAGCCAGACCCAGCTACCGGAGCCATTATGACCCCGATCTACCAGACCTCTACCTACGTGCAGGCCGCCCCTGGCGACCACAAGGGATACGCGTATGCGCGGACAAAAAATCCCACCCGTACGGCGCTTGAAGCCAATCTAGCGGCCCTGGAAAATGGTAAATTCGGTATTTGTTTTGCGAGTGGAATGGCAGCGATGGATGCCATCATGAAAACCTTGAAGCCAGGTAATGAAATCCTGTCTACCAATGATTTATATGGTGGTTCGTACCGTTTGATTACTAAAATATATGAACCTTTTGGCCTGAAAGGAAAATTTGTGGATATGCACAACGCAGATAACATCGAAAGGCATATTAATAAAAATACCAAACTCATCTGGCTCGAAACGCCCACTAATCCGATGCTTAATATTGTGGATATTAAAAAAATCTGCCGTATTGCGAAAAAGAAAAAAGTGATGGTTTGTGTAGACAATACTTTTGCTTCCCCTTATTTACAAAATCCACTTGACCTTGGCGCAGACATGGTCTTACATTCTGCAACTAAATACATTGGTGGACACTCCGATGTCATCCTCGGTGCGGTTGTTGTAAAAACAAAAAAACTGGCCGATCAACTTCACTTTATCCAAAATTCAACCGGTGCCATCCCAGGCCCACAAGATTGCTTTTTAACCTTGCGAGGCATCAAAACCCTACACGTCCGCGTAGAGCAAGCCTGCCGAAATGCCAAGCGTATTGCCAAATATCTCAGCAAACACCCTAAAGTAAGCAAGGTCTACTATCCCGGATTAAAAGACCACCCCAATCATGATATTGCGACCACGCAAATGCGTAATTATGGTGCGATGGTTTCTTTTGATTTTGAAAATGATGATTTTAAAGTGGCCACTAAAGTACTTAAGAATACCAAACTATTTGCACTCGCTGAATCACTCGGTGGAGTAGAATCCCTCATCGGTCATCCAGCTAGTATGACCCACGCTTCTATTCCAAAAAAGGAAAGAATGAAAGTAGGATTGACGGACTCCCTCATTCGTTTAAGTATAGGTATTGAAGATGTAGATGACCTAATCGAAGACTTGGAACAAGCCTTCGAAAATATCTAACCCCCATCAACTCTTCCCCTTGCCCGGCTTCTTGTTCAACCGCTTCTTCTTCTCTTGTTCTTCCAAATCCTTTGCTTCTTCCTCCTCCAAATTTCCAGGAGAAAAAATCAAATCCGTACTCGAAAAACTACCCCGAAAATTATCCGCCAAGGTAACCACCTGTAACAGTGCATCCAATAGCTGTTCCCGCGTCAGCTCCCGCAACGGATGTGTAAACACACTCATCACCAGTCCTTCGTAAATACAATATTTAGCATCGAGTGCAGAATGAAAATTAGCGACTAGCAGTTGGTCTTTTTCTTCGGTCTCCAGGGAATCTGTTTCTATAAAAGGAGAAAAAATCCGCATCCGATTATTAGCCTCATCCGTGAGGACAAAAACGAGGCGTTCCCGATAAATCATCTGCCAATTTCCTGCTTCCCCTTCCATAAATTCTACCGTTTCCTTTAACAATTTCTCCATAATTTTGTTATCCATTCCAGCATGAGCGGATTCATGCTGAGCATGGAGGGAACCCACATTAAATGAAAAAACAAGGAAGAAAAAGTACAATAGATTTTTCATGGAATAGATTTTAAAAACGGATTAAAGATGCGTTGGATAGCTATTTTTATACAAGTGCTTAAGTAATTTCATAGACAACTTGTCCACAAAACCTTCGTCTTCTTAAAACAATTATCCGAACCACACTGTTTTACAAATTAGGAAGTATTTACAGATTATGACGGATTTGAATAAAATATTACATTCTGGGTTGTTGGAACAGTACGTTTTAGGACTGGTCTCAGAGAAAGAACGGGCTGAGGTAGAATGCTATATTGTGAATCATCCTGAGGTGTACGAAAAAGTACAGCGACTCCGATCCTGCATGGAACACTATACCGGATTGCACGATATTCCTACACCAAAGAGTCAAACAGCACGGCCTGTTCCCGCTCCTACTTCTGTTACCCCAAAATCAACGCGATCACTTTCGGTAGAAACCAAATTTGGTGAACCGATTGAGCGAATGACCCAACTGCGAAATTATACCCGCCTTTTGGCTTCTCTGGCTGGTGCATCTATTCTCTTTTTTGCAGGATTATCTATTTACTTTTATCAAGAAACGGCAGAAAGTGCAGGCGCATTGTCTCAGCTCAATGATCGGATGTCTGTACTCGAAAACCAGCACGCAGCAGCCTTGTCTTACCTTAGTAGTGTAGAAGGAGACCATGAATTGTTAAAAGATATTAAAACCCGCAAAATGCCAATGGAGGGTGTCGGCGATATGCCTCAGGCAAAAGCGGTGGTTTATTATAACGAAAGCGAAAAGAAAACTTATCTCGACCCCGTTAGCTTACCAGTCCCTCCCAGCAATCATCATTATTTACTTTGGGCCGAAGTCAATAAAAAAAGAGTCAATATGGGAAAAATTGAACCTTCTCCAAATCATTGCCTTATTCCCATTAATTTTATTAATAATACCAAAACCTTCATGATTACCCTCGAACCAAACGACGGAACTACCTCTAGAAAAAGAAAACCTTGCCTGGTTGTTGCCAAATAATTTGATTTTACCTTAGTTTTTTATATTTTTATCCACTACAACTACTGTAATGGTAGCTTATCGAACGCAAGAAACACTAGGATAAACCGAATTACTAACCGATACACAGAATTATTATGAAGACCAAGCTCGTGCTTTGGGGTACTAATGAAAAAGATGAGAAAGTGCTACTCGCACTTGAATTACGACCCAATGATAACAAAGTAAACATCTACATCTTTCCGGAAAGCATTGCTACCGAAGAATTTGGCAAACAAATGTTTGACGAATGGCGCAACGGAAAAGCCATCCTTTTTCCCGAAGGCTACCAAACCTTGGAACGGGAACTTTCCCTAACAGAAGGCCTACTCCCGGATACCATCAAAGTCGAACGTGGTGACGTAATCCAACGTGCCCAAACGGAATGGCAGTTCGTCGTCCTCTCTTCCAAACTCAATCAGGTGTACCAAACCGAATTGGGCGAACTCAAAGAAAAGATTGAACAACTCACCAACTATGATTCAAAAACCTGGGAAAATCTAAAAACATTCTGGGCCAAAGTACAGGGACAGGTTCGAGAAAGAAATCTCTTTCGAGATCATGCTAATATACTGCGCGAAAATACGAATGAATTGTTCTCTAAAATGAAAGAATTGCGCAATTCACTGAACAAGGAATTTGAAGCGATGTCGGCTACGCATTTTGAAACCTTTAAAACGAAGCTGGGCGAAATAGAAGAGAAGGTGTCTAAAGGAATGAACCTGAGTAATATTTTTAATGAACTCAAAGATGTCCAACGAAATTTTAGAGATACTAAATTTACCAAAGAACATCGTGCAAAAATCTGGTCTCAACTCGATGGGTTATTTAAATTAGTCAAAGAGAAAAAATTTGGACCTGATGCTAACAACAATAATTCTCCTTCTGATCGTCTCTCTAAGCGGTACGATGGTCTGATGAGCGCGATTGGTAAAATGGAAAATTCTATCAAACGCGATCGAGATGATCTTAAATATCAGGATCGAAAAATTGCAAGCACAGACGGTCAATTAGAAGCTCAAATCCGACAGGCTAAAATCAAAATGATCGAAGAGCGTATCCGGTCTAAAGATGAGAAAATGAAGGATATGCACCGCACACGGGAAGAATTGGAAAAACGATTAGCAGCTCAAAAAGAAAAAGATGCTCGCCGAGAAGAGCAAGCTAAAATAACTAAGGCGAAAGAAGAAGCCAAAGCTAAGATTAAGGAAGAAATGAAAGCTGCTGAAGCAGCTCGTGAGGCACAGGGACAAAAACTGGGAAAGGCAGCGGAAGCAATAACTGGTAAGCCGCAACAAGAAGACCTCCTCTCGGCTGTAACGGATACGGCAGAAGAAGTAGGGGAAGAAATTCGAGATACCCTGGAAGATGCAATTGATACGGTGAAGGCCATCGCAGAAGTGCTCGGAGGAAAAGTTACCGAAAAAATGGCGGAGGTGAAAGAGACGGTAGAGGAGGTAATCGAAGAAGTAAAAGAGGATATTAAAGAGACAAAGGAAACGGTCAAAGAGGAAATGAAAGCAGCCAAAAAAGCAGTTAAGGAAGAAGTCGCCGACGCAAAAAATGAAGTAAAAGAAAAAGTGGCGGATGCAAAAGAAGAAGTCGAAATAGATGTAGAACTTGAAAAA
>Ga0079203_1002175_pt1 | contig 13388 bp, 13 predicted proteins | sample PorBlaMBantryBay_FD_68602 | JGI IMG/M metagenome (GOLD analysis project Ga0079203, IMG submission 68602) | Marine algae microbial communities from Bantry Bay - Bantry Bay, Ireland | ecosystem: Host-associated > Algae > Red algae > Blade | place: Bantry Bay, Ireland
TGCAATCTTGATTTTTATCTACCTTGTATCAAAACTACTACAAAAATAGTATTAGGTATTATTTAGATTGATACAGCAAACACCCAAAAAACTAATATTTTATTTGTAAAAAAACTCCTCTCTCGAGAAGTTTCATTCTGTAGTTCAGAATGTCTGAGCACAATAATAGGAATTCGAACTTTTTATAACAGAAATCCATACTTCACTAATGAGAAACTATGTTCTGGAGAGTTAGATGAATTCTGAGTGTATATATGATCTGTATATAACAAAAAGCATAGCAAGGGGTAGTTCATTGCTATGCTTGAGTTTGATTTTAGATAGGGTCTTTGTAGTAGAACTTATGTAATATCTACAATAGGCATTAAATCAAATCTTTTTATAAAGTCATCTTTATTCTCTCATATTCGACCTTTAGTTTTTCTAGCATCACATCTAATTATAATTTCATCACCTTCAATTTCTAAAACATCACTATCAATTGGTTGAAATCATTCTGGGTTTTTATCATTGAGTATACCATATTTTCTTAAATCTCCCTTTTTAATTTTCAAAACTGCACTTCAAGGTATGCCAATAAGTCAAGATTTTTTTCATATATAACTATAAACATATTTCCAGACTTGATATTGATGACCATTTTCAAGCCAATGTTTAATAACTTTTTTTGCTACATTCATATCTTTATAATCAATTCAATGTCTAAGAGCTAAACTTAATGTATTTCCAAATGAAGCATCAACATCTTGTTTTCAATATTTAGTAAGGTTCGACTTGAGGTTCAATAGAATGTCTCGTCATTTTGCTTCCATCGCTTGATTCTCCTTTGCTTGTTTCTCTTCCTCTAAACGATCTAATTTATTTTGTGAGTCATCATCAACTTCTGGAAAACTATTGATGTCTAGAGTCTTTAGAAGCTCATTCTTTTGATTCTCATCTAGTTTATCTGCTCTAGATAGGATAGAAGCAAGTTTAGCTAATTTGTTGATTTTTTCTCTGTCTCCTGCCATAATATATTAAATTTAAGTTACTAAAACAAACATCTAAACTATTATAAGAAAGGAATGTATATATGTCAAATAACTTTAGTTTACACAATCCCTATTCTGTTAACTAGATTGAATTATTGTAGTTATGAACTGACACTTCCTCTTGCATTAAAAACACACATTCCTAATCTAGTTTACATAATAATCTTTTTTAGTTATTTAGTAAACTACTATGAAATTTGTAGAACCTATTCGTTCAATCAAAAAGCTCAACGAGATTAAAGCACTTTTGAAATCTAAAGGACTAATAAAAAATCTTTTCTTGATAGAACATTGAATAAACTCTGCATTGAGAATCTCTGACCTACTTACTCTCAAGGTGTGAGATGTATTTGAAAATGATTGAACTATCAAAGACTTCTATATCATCAAGGAAGAAAAAACAGATAAGACAACTAAGATACATATCACAGACAAAGTGAAAGCTACTCTCAAGCTGTATCGAGAGCAATATAGCTGAGTGGTAAGTAAGCAGTCCAACTACATTTTCTTTCAATCCAGGTCAAACACTAAGGGAGACAAGCCAATCTCAAGGCAACAAGGTCGAAAGATTATAAGTAAGATTTGTATGCAAGTATGACTACAGTGAAGATATTGAGGTCATACATTGAGGAAGACTTGGGGTTATCAAGCAAGAATGAAATGAATAACTCTTCCAGTTATTCAAGAGAAGCTAAGACATAGCAATCTTGCTGTTACAAAGAGATACTTGGGTATTACAGATGATGAAGTGAGAGAAGCTAGTTTGCAGTTGGATTTGTAAATAGAGAGCCTACCGTTGTGGTAGGTTGATTAGAGGCTCGGGGCACTTACCCATTCGACTATTTCATATTGGGGGTATGTGAGGAGGGAGGCTCATTCCCAGTTGAACTTGCTTATTCAGAACTACTAAATAAGAATGTAGTGTTTATGTATAATTGAACCAATATGAAAGTACTTCTTACTTCTGTAACAGACAATGTATTAGAAGAATTTGTGGTATCACAAAAAATTGTACCATCTAATACTTCTGTACTATTTATTGACACAGCATCTCAACCATACTCTGATAGAAGTTTTGTAGACTCTGACCTTTCCAAGTGGAAAGAGCTATGATTCAAAGTTAAACAGTACGATATAAAATCTAAGAATCAAAACGATATAGATTCCGCAATAAAGTGAATAGATATTGTTTATATATCTTGAGGAAATGTATTCTATCTTCTTAAGTATGCTCAAGAATGTAATTTACAAGATAGTATCTTTAAGTTTCTTGCAGAATGATGAACATATGCTTGATGAAGTGCTTGAGCTGTAATTGCCTGACCAACTATTGAAATGTTCTGAGGTATTGATGACCCTACTGTTTGTGAAAAGCTCAGTAATAAATCTTGATTAAATATCATAGAGAAAATAATTATTCCACATTTTGATAATCAGAAATACAAACCAAAGTTTTTAGATATAATGAATGAGTATGGTGAATATAACTTCATAACATTAACTGATAAACAAGCTATTTACATAGAGTGAAATAGCACGAACATAATTTGAAGATAGGCTCTAATATATACGGTTCTCTAACTCACTCCCAAACATCATATAAAGCTCTACTCCAAGCCATTATTCTCTTCTCAAAAAGAGAACTGTTTTTGTAGGTTCTGAGTAGTAGCTATGAGTCTCATTATTATCTCTTTGCTGGTATATCAATTCTCTATAAGTCTTAAGCTCTGTACTTCAAATGGGTCTATCTTGTTCTGTAATATCTTCTGACCTGCTTTGGTGTATCTATTGATGTACGATATATTCAGTTTCTTCAAATCATAGTTTGGTTCGTAGAAGTAAGTGTTTTTCGTTTGTCTCATATTCACATATAGCTCTTAGCTTTGCTTAGTAGTTCGTCCATATCTTGAAGTGTATAGAAATCTCAGAAGTAGCTTCAACGAAAAACTAGCCAATATTCGAAAGCAAAAAAATTTACAAATTGTTATGTTCGAACATAGTATTGGACAATCAAAAAAGGTTTCACTTTGCAGTGAAACCTTGATTGGAGATATTATTTTCTAGTAAAGGTTCAAATGGCTGACTTACTGTGACTCATTTCGAACATGTTTATCAATACATAGATAAGCTTAATGTTATTGAATGCAAACCTATCGTTCAGATTTATAAGAGCATAACTAATGGATCTGGATTTCTATTGTCCCAACTCTCTGAGAAGCAAGGTAAGTATTATTAAATCTCTAGATAACGGTTTATCAATATACTCATAGTGGTAGGAGTAGAACATATAGATTGATTGAAATCCCCCAATGGGTATAAAATATATGTATAATGTTTAGCATATATTTATCATGTCCAATAAAATAATTTGAGAAATATTTAAGAGATGAAAAAAGGCAAATAATCATGCTAAATGTTATTTCCCTTGATGCGATAGTAAAGACATAACTAAAGCTCATGCAGTCTCAAAATCAAATCATTTAAAAAAAATTGCAAATAAATCAAATAAGATTTACTGGTGAGAACCAAAGCTATGAAAAACACTTAGTTGACTCTACTTAAAGTGAATACAGCAGGCTACTACTTTTAAATGATTGTGTAATGATCATGACAGAATTTTTAATGAAATAGACAATAACGAAATAAACTTGAGTGATCCATGAGAGCAATTATTTCTATATACATATAGATCCGCTCTAGCACAAGAATGGCGAGACAATTATACTTTAATTTCTAGAGATTCTAAAGCAGCAAAGGAATCTCGTCACCGAAAAGACAAATGGAATCCACTGTACAATGAGATTATTCAAACCAAAAATTATCAATTGTTAAATTGATTTTACATTCATTTTGATCAAACACCAATATATCTTAATAATACAAATTGGATTCCTCAGCTGTACCCTGATTGATCGATAATTAAAGAGAAAGAAGGCTTTCTGAAATGACCTGAAATTCATATCAATACTTTCCTGATAAAGAATTGATACTCAGTCTTATTTTCACGACCAAAGGAGCTGGATTTTCTATATATTAAGTATTTTGATCAGCTAATAGAAATGCACCAAAATATTATATCTGATTTCTGCCTAAAGATAAATTTCTATAAAGATTGAAATCTTGCTGTAAGTCCAGAATGGTATGAAGGCCAACCTGAAGAAATTAGAAAATATTTATTCTCATTATTATCTGAACGATACGGATTTATGATATTGAGAGAATCTACTAGATCAAGAACTAGACGGGAAGTGGCAAATTCAATAATCAATTCTCATTATATGAAGGTTTTTGATGATTATAAAATCCTAGATTACTGACCAAAAGAGATATGATATATATGGGATTTCTAGCCTGATATTTGCTTAAATAGTATCGCTTCAATATACTTTAGGAGGTATTATTTAACTACATTCTCGATGACAGATATTGAAAAAATAAAAATACAATCAAAAGAAGAAGTTGAAATTTTGTGATATCTAAAAAAAATATCTTGATATAGAAATACATTGAATCAGCTTCTTCAGAATGAAAGTCTTGAGAGTAGTGAAATATCTGAGAATAAAGCAATCATTAAAAAGTTAAATAAGATTATTCACATAATTGAAACTTACAGTACATGATACCAAGAGTACTTAAATAACTTCTGAGCTTCATGATTATCATCGAAATATTCAGTATTCAATTTGTCTAAAACTGCATATAGAGCTCTCCCATATAATTTTCTAGTATGATTAAAAACTAAAGCTCTCAATCAAATGTTAAGAGAATCAATTGATCTAGTTAAGGATTTCAATCATTACCTCAGAGACAATAAAATTGATGAAGAAGTGCTAAGACATAGCGATTTATTTGAGTCGAAAGTTGTCTGAGAGGATGAGCTAGAAACTACTTTAACATTAAACTATCAGAAGAAAAAGTGGTCTCATGATAGAATAATACTTGATGGAATACAGAATCATTTACCTCATGACTCAAAATGATCAGAAACATCTGTTGAGTTTTTTGATCAAAAAACTCATTCACGAGTGTCTATATCTAATGTAGATGGACTAGATTCAGAAAATATTACAAAATTAAGATTTTCTGATGATGGAATATGATACGATCTAAAGAACCTAATATATTTCTTTAGTACCAAGAGCGATCAAGTGGAATCAGCAGGACAATTCGGTGAATGACTTAAAATGATATCAGCTGCTAGTATTAGAGAAAATGAAAATATTGAATTTGAATCTCAAAACCGAAAAGCAACTCCATTTACTAAGCCTGTTGTTATTGAATGAAGCGGTGAAGATGATAATCATAATCTAGAAAAGTTGTGCTACAAAGTTCAGCACTTAGAGAGAAAAGCTCCTTTCATTTGATCAAGAACCACTTTCCATAATCCCTCAAAAGGATTAGTTAAAAGTGCAAAAAATATTTGAGAGAAAGTGCTATACTTTAGAAAAAATTATACTCCTTTGCAATCAACATCTTATTGAGACATAGTGAGTGAATGAAAAAGTATATATGTGAAATGAATCTATATATCTGAAATAGAGTGAAAAACTTTATTTTCATATAACTTCAATAATATAGATGTTAATAGGGATAGAGATTTTGTAAAAGAAAAAGAATATACCAAACATATATCATCCATCATTGAAGAAACTAATAATGAAGAGACTGTCCGTAAAATTCTACAATATAATTTACTCAATGATAGTTCTACTTTAGAGATATCAGGTAGACCAAATGTTCGTTATAAAGATCTCTGGCAAAAAGTGCTTTGTGATATCTGTGAAGTGGATGATGTAAAAAAAATTGCAGTCACTATCTCTAGCTCAGATGACACTAGATCGATAAAAGCAATGGGATATAAGGTCTTTAAGGTTTCTTGGGCTGCATACGACTTGTTGCAGAGCCTATGAGCATTGACAGTAGATGATGTAGCAAAGTTAGAGAAAAATTACACAGTAGAAACATCTTTTACTTTGGACTATATGAAAGAAAAGCGATGACCTCAAAAGACTCTCATTGATATCCTACAAAACCATTTACCTGAAGATTCTTGATGATCAAAAATCAATGTAACTCTAGTTGATAAGGATTGAAGAACCAGGAATTTGAAGAGTTATTTATGAATTTATGGTGATAATACAATCAAAGATGTGATTTTCTCAGACAACTGAAAATGATATGATGTAAACTATGTGACCCTATTAAAAAGTTGAAAGAGTAAAAATCGTTCAGCGGTCTGACAATTTGGGGAATGACTCAAGATGGCTGCAACTAGTGCCCTAAGAGATTGAATGTGACTAGAATATAAATCAAGAAATTGGAGTGCAGTTGCTGATAAAACTCCTATCAATGTAGACTGAGAAGATTCAGAAAAATTGATATTTCATGTAAATGAAAAAAATACAGATCAAGTAAAACAAGGTTCAATAACTAAACTTACAAACATTTCGCAATGATTTTTGAAAGAACTTAATGGTATTGATAAGTTGTTTTTACAATTTAATACATCAATAGTTCCAGTTCAAGTATTGAAAACCAAATCATACCCTTTCAAAGCAAATGGAATGAATTGAGTAGTTTTTGTGAAGTGAGTGAGAATTACAGATAAATATTCAGAAAATCTTCTGTTCAATTATAGTTTTGAGACAGATTCTATTGTGAGGGATAGAGATCATATAGATAGAAAAGAAGTGCAAAAACTTGTATTACAACTTCAGTCAAAAACTGAAGATATGTTATATATCAATGAAATTATAAAAGCGGCTACGGAAGAATTTAAAGACTTCCAAGATCTTAAAACAGATTGAGAACATTTTGAATTTCTTAAATTTGAAAGTGTAAATCCTTGATTACGAGCTGATATTTTCAAAAGAAATTTCTGAGAAAATGCTATTATAGTTGATACTCAAAGCTCAAAAGCAATAGAAGAAGCAAGATATTTATGATACAATCCTATTGTAATCAAAGCTAACATTTGAGCTGTACTTAAAAAATGATGAATTCGTACTGTGTCAGAAGTGATTGAAGAAAATAATGCAAAATTCCATTTCATAGATATTGAGGACTTATCTGACGAAGAAAGAGAAATGCTTAAAAAACATGAATTGATTGATCCATATTTGGAATGAAACACACCTGTTCCAATTAAGATATATACACATCGTGATTCAGATACATCAGTTAAGATGACTTTATGATTCTGGTCTCCAACTCAGAAGATAATATGAATTCGTCAATCCATATTATCTGATCAATTAGAATTTTTTGATACTTATATCCACGAAAAAGCACATCAAATAACCTGAGCAGCTGATGAAAGTAGAGAACATTTTACTTATGTTTCCAAGCATTATTCAAAGATGATGATTGCAGTATTGAAAGATGAGTGAAAGCTGTAAAGTCAACGATTATTCTATTCGGTGACTCAATATATTGCTTGATGTATCATATTTTCTAAATATTGCATATCTCATTGATAGGCTAGCTTTAGAGAGTCAATATATGTTTTACTGTCATCTAGAACTATCTCATGTTCAATGCCTAGCAGATCACTAGCCTGAAGATTTAATAAAAATCTAGCAACGCGTCAATTACCATCAAGAAATGGATGTAGTTGCAAGAAATCAAAATGAAAATTAACGATAGACTTTAATTTATCTTGATCAGGTTTAGTCTTTAATTCCTTGTATCCATCATTTCGATTCTTGAGAATTCCTTCGAATATTTCGACTATTCTCTCAGGTTTTGGTGGTATGTAAGTTGCAAATTCTAATCATCAAGGTGGTCAAATTCGTATTGATGTTTTCCTTATTCACAAAGGAATTTTTTGCTCACCAAAGAATATCAAAGATTGAATCTTTTCAATTTCTTCAATTGATAAATCACTAAGATCTATTTTATAGTCTATTTTTCATAGTCATTGTTTATCACTTCTAATATATTCATCTAGCTTGTTTCAAAGAAACATGGTTGCCTCTAATCAAGACTCTAATTTTGAATGAATATCTTGAATGCTTAGTCAATCAATCTTCGTTGATATTTGATCTATTATATACTCTGTTTGTTTTGCTAGTAGATTTTCTATTTTCTGATTTCAGATTACAAAGAATGATATTTGCTCTTCAGGGGTCATAGGTATACTAAATATCTCAAGTCTCAATCAATATCAGAAAGGAGAATTTAATATAGTTGCAATCGTTTCGCTATGCATAATTTCTACTCTACTTCATTCTCACACAGTTCTTCAAAATCATCTCCTTTGTTTTTTGGATCCTTCTTGTCAATTTCAAGAATTCTCTTTTCGTAGTCTTTCAATAAATTCTCTTTAACTAGCGATAATTCATCTAAATCAACTTTCAGATCTCAACATCAACACTTATATTTTGAAAAATCTAATTCGCAAAGAAAGTTCTTAGGAAGTTCAAACACTTCTAGCAAACGACATATCTTTCACTCTCAATCTTTCGTACTATAAAGATACTCAAGCAATTGTTTGTAATCATAAGCTAAAGCAAGTTCTTTATGCTTCCATTCATTTAACTTCTCATCATCAATATTTAAGTTGTTTTCTAACAGTTTCACAAAATCAGCAATGGGTATTGCCTTTGAACTTGGTAATTCTCAAGATAGAAATCTAGCTAATTTTCTAAGGTGCATAATTTTATAAAATATAACATCTTTACAATATATTACTCATTATAGTTAATTACACCAAATTTATTAAGGATATGAAAGCACTATGTTATCACAATCTCAATTAACCACCCCATTTACAATTGACATATCCCTATATTCATCTTGTTGAGTGCAACCTTTTTGATATACTAATTTCATAGGGACAAGCTTGATTGCAGAACTAGTACGGATTATTTTGAAATGCTTTATTTCAGTAACCCTTAACGATATGGTATTTATACCTTTAGGCGAAATTGGTATGGAAGTGGCTAAATGCTGGAGAACATAGATGTTCTTCTTTCCCAGTTTAGTTCTAGTAATCAACTGTTCTATGTAATTTAGTCATAAGAGGGTGCAATTCCCTCTTCTCCTATAAATCATCATTTGTGTAAAATTTTTACATAAACACTTGCATTTGGTGTTTATTTTTTTATTATAGAAGAACTTTAGTCCATAAAACAACATAATATGATCACTCGCTTTGGTGTAGAAAATCATTTATCGTTCAACGAATATACTGAGGTAGACTTCTCTCCCAACAATTACATCAAAAGTATGAGAGAAAATATAAATGATACTCAAGAAAAATGAAATAGAACTTTAAAATCTACAGTATTTTTTTGATGAAATTCTAGCTGAAAAACAAATTTATTTGATTCTATCGCTGACCTAAGACACTTAGTTTTAGAAAGCTATAGCGAAAGAGCAAATAAAAAAATTGATCGCAATATATTTAAGCTTGATATAAATGGCGAATCTAAAAAAACTAAATTTGAATTAGACTTCGTCTGTCATTGAAAGAAATATAGCTACTTAGTGGCTTTTAATAATACGGAAGTCGAAAAAGAAAAATTATCCCTAATATTAAAATGAAAAGAACAATTTATTTTTGATAGAAATCATCAAGAGATCGAGGGCAATCCAAAAACACTAGAAGAACGAAATGATAATATGTTTTTTCCTAGAGAAAATGTTTTCTTTCTTTCTTTTTTAGCAAACACTGAAAGTAAAGGATCTGACAAGAATAGACTTTCGAAACAAATATACGAATACTTTGAAAATCTGATGATATATTGATCTCGTTGCCCCTGCTGTAACGGAGAATGACATTTAAATTTCCCAGAATGAAAATCAACTATCGAGTTACTAGAACATAAAAAAACTGATAAATATGGGAAAGTTATCAAATCTATAATGTCTCAAGTTGGTATGGATATTATCGATATTCAACTAGGTTGATATAAAAAACTAACCCTTTGAAATCGTGATTTTCCTACAAGAAATAGGAAAGTAAAAATTCGTCGTAAGCTTTATGACTGAAAAAAAATAATCTGAGAAATAGACTTTGATTTAGATAAAGAAGAATCATCTTGAACAAAGAACTTCTTTAAAATAATTGGACCAATTATATACACCATAATGGAATGATGAGTTATAATGGTTGATGAAATGGATGAAACACGACACTACTTATTAACTAAAGCTCTAGTAAATATGATACACGACAATGAAATATGTGATGAAGAAAAGCCTTATCAGATAATCATAAATACTCACAGCATTGAATTGCTCGATCTTGAGATTTTAAGAAAGGATCAAATACATTTTGTAGAGAGAGATTGATGAGCAACTAACACTTACTCACTTGATCATTTCAAAGAAATTCAAATTAGAGACAATTCAGATATAGTTTCAGCATATACTAGCTGACTTTTCTGATGAGTGCCAGATTTTACTCATATAACTATATAAATATGGGTAAAAAAATAAGAAAGACCACATACTTCGCCGTTGAGTGATATATAGAAGAAAAACACTGCAAATGGTTGCTTAAAAAATTTAAAACTAAAAATGAATACTGAAAAGTACAAGTACTCTCGAAATTCAAAAGCTGAAAAGATTTGGTTAAAAAGATAAATTCAAAACTAAAGTCTAAATGATCTATTATACCAAAGAAACTAAGGGGGCAGCTAATAAAATGTTATATATTGATAGATAAAGATCGCTATTCAAGTTCTGATCAAGAGTATATAAACAAAAAAGCAAAGGAATCTGAATTTGATATAAATGTAGTATGGTCAGATCCTTGTTACGAAATTCCAATGATACGACATTTCTCCGACTATACTAAACAACGAGAAGATGCAGATAAATTAAAAAAGATATTAGATAACTATATTGATGAGTACTCAAAAAAACCTCAAAAAATCAAACTATGAAAACTTAAAGCAAGCAACCTAAAAGATGCAATCAAAAGATCAAAGAAACAAAAAGATTGATGTTGCACTGATGTTTTAGATATGATTACAAATATGTTTATTCTCACATAAAAAAACCTCTCAAAACATAGGTCAGAGAGATTTAAGTTCTTATACGAAGATAAGTGAAGAGATCTATTGTATAAGTTTTATAGGATTGGTTTCAAGGGAACATCCAAGGAAAAAATGTATCCCACTCAGATCTCTTGATTAAAACGGAGGTCTGATCCTAATCATTTAGGATCCATTACAGGATCCATTCTATTTTAACTTATTATATTCAAACTATGAACAGCCCAACTAAGGTTTTTGGTATTTACTACCAATTATGATGACCTGAAACATCTACTGATTATGCAAAACTCATCAAGGCCATTGAGTGACTTTGAGATCATACAAAGCCTATGAACTCAGTTTGGTACATTAAGACCCAATTATCTGAACAAGCCATCTATGAATATCTAAAGAAGTACTTGGATGCAAATGATACAATAGTAATAATGAAAGCTAGCAAGTCTTGGACTTGATACCTATCAAAAAAATCTATTGCACGGTTACAGAAGAATTTATAAGCCGAGAAATTAGATTCTTTAAAACTAGGTTATTATTGAATAACCTAGTTTTTTTGATATAAAATAAATGCGACATACAATAACTTAATAACCTTAACAAGTAAAGAAGGGCGTTCAGCCTTTCCTACATTTCACTTGTTGAGGTTTTGTTGGATGTTGCAATCTGTAAGAGTTGGGCGTTCTTTTTTATTGTTTATTTTTAGATTATGAAAAAAGTAATTCTATTATTCGTACCTTTAATTTTGATTTGATGTTCATCGAATACAATAGAACTTTCTTTTGATGAGAAAGAAAAATGTTTAAGCTTCAAAAAATTAGAATATGTATCGAATCTTACCTGTTATCCTTATGAAAGTTCTGAAATTGATCCTGAATGTGTTTGAGATAGCTTAAATTTTATTCTAAATTCAAGTTATAAAGATTCATCTGAAAGAGAATTTGTAAATTGATATGATTGTAGAATGTATAGTAACGAAATAATTTTGTCATGTTTGGATATTAGTTCAGAAAGATTAAAGAATCAATGTGCATATGATATAGTCGATAAAATACTCGCTGAAACTGTAAACGATAAAGCTACAACTCTCCCAAAAGAAGATATTAAAAAGTGTGTAGAAAAACAATTAGAAGTGTATAGTAAATTAAATAAATGTTACATAACAAACAATGTAATCAGCTATGAGGATTGATCTGTTTGTGACAAAGATAGCAATAGTTATACTAAAGAAGAACGATGCAGATGAATTACAAGAAACGCAATCAAACCCTGCTTAGAGATAGCAAACTACTCAGAAAGGTCGAGTTGTTGGGTAGAGAAAATATCTCAAATCAACTAGTGTACTACTTTACGAATGATTCGTTTTGAAAATGACTTTAAGTAAAAAAAGGATCAAAGCTCAAAGAAAGCAATAAAACCTCTCAAACACGGCACAACTTCTAAGCATTTTTTGAGCAAAAAGAGAAAAATAGATTTACTAGGTAATTTGTCCTCAATAACTCCTTACTTCTCTCCAGAGAATCTGATTGAAGAGGAGTTAGTGTTTCTAATAGCGATGCAATCAACAAATGATAGTATAAAGGAAAGGTATAGGGAATTTATAATAAAGGGGGTGGGCTACTCTCGTCGGTGTGACCTATACTTATAAAGACTATCTTTAGATTATATGTGGTTGTAGTCTATATGAGTGGGGTATAAGTTTTTGTATTCTGAAAAAATTATCTTATATTCAAAGTATTTATTTCATTATCAGTATTATGAAAATTGCTATAATCTCCGATGCTCATGATCATCGAGAGAACTTAAACAAAGCTCTTAATGATATTAAATCGTCAAATATTGATCACATACTTCATCTATGAGATTATTGAGCACCTTGATTGTCTGTAAAACCTCTTGTTAATCTATGAATACCGGTGACAGGAATCTGGGGAAATAACGATTGAGAAAAACGAGCAATCTGTAATTTATTTAGCCAAAGTGAAAACTGCAATATACTCTGAACAGTTTATTGATCTATTGAACTAGATTGAAAAAAGATATTTATGGTACATTATCATGACTTACACGAAACAATAGCAAAATCTGGTATGTATGATCTAGTTTTATACGGACATAATCATAAAAGATATAACGAAACAATTTGAAATACAATCATATGCAATCCTTGAGCTATTTGTTGAAACAAAGAATCTGCAAGTTATGCAATTTATGACACTTCTACTAACGAAATAGTACATAAGGACATAATATAGAGAAAACGAAAGAATATGTAAAAATTAGATTAAACTCTTAATGCACACCCAGTGTTTGAGAGTTTTTTGGTTTATCAAAAAAGGCTTCACTTTGCGGTGAA
>Ga0079203_1002178_pt1 | contig 13380 bp, 20 predicted proteins | sample PorBlaMBantryBay_FD_68602 | JGI IMG/M metagenome (GOLD analysis project Ga0079203, IMG submission 68602) | Marine algae microbial communities from Bantry Bay - Bantry Bay, Ireland | ecosystem: Host-associated > Algae > Red algae > Blade | place: Bantry Bay, Ireland
ATATTGATTAGATTTTTTTTTGCATCTGTTACAGCTTTTTTGACAGCACCAATGACATCACTAGCTTTGCCAATACCAACTCCGACTTGTCCTCGCTCATCACCTACGACTAAAATAGCTCTAAAACTTAGTTTTTTCCCTCCTTTTACTACTTTAGTTACACGTCGTACTTGTACGACCCTTTCTTCCCATTTATTTTCTTGATCTTTATTTTTGGAATTTTTTTTCTTGTTTATCATATTAAATTTTTTGCTAATTCATTAAAAAAATATACCGGCTTCTCTTGCTGATTCAGCTAATGTTTTTATCCTGCCGTGATATAGCCTGCACCCCCTGTCAAAAACTACTTTTTTTATTCCTTGATTTAAGCATTTTTCAGCTAAGGATTTTCCTACCAGACTTGATGCTTTGCAAGTACCAGTTGATTTTTCTGAAGCTTTGATTTCTGGAGATAAACTTGAAACAGAAAGTATAGTACTAGATTTAATATCATCAATTATTTGCGCATATATATGTTTATTAGATCTAAAAATATATAATCTTGGACGATCGGATGTTCCTTTCAGTTTTTTGTTCATTGTTTATTTACCTGCTTTACCTATCTTTTTCTTGACAATTTCGCCTTTATATCTAATTCCTTTACCTTTATATGGTTCAGGTGGTCTAATTGAACGTATTTTTGCTGCTAATTGTCCAACAACCGCCTTGTCAATACCTGTAATTTCAATATTAGTATTATTATTGACTTTAATAGATATTTCAGATGGTGGCTCTATAATAACTGGGTGGCTATAGCCAACATTTAAGATTAACTTACGTCCATCCATTTGTGATCTGTATCCAACACCTTTAATTTCTAAATATTTAGTGAAGCCTTCGCTAACACCGATAACCATATTGTTAATCAATGTCCGAGATAATCCATGTAACTGTTGAGCTTGCTTAGTTGAATTTTTAGCTGTTACTGTTATTATTTTACTATTGTCATTCTTAATCAAACTAATCTCTATTAAATCATGTATCTTATGAGATAACATTCCTTTAGGGCCTTCAACTGTGATAATACTGTCAACTACTTTTGTATCAATTGCCTTTGACAATACAATACATTGTTTTCCAATTCGAGACATGTTTATTTTACCTATTTATTAAGTTACCAAATATAGCATAAAACTTCACCACCTAAGCCACTATGACGAGCTTTACGATCTGTCATAACGCCTTGAGATGTAGAAATTACTGCAATCCCCAAACCTCCTAAAACCTTTGGAATTTCTTTGTGATTTGCATATACTCGCAGGCCAGGCTTACTTACCCTTTTTAAGGATGTAATAACAGACTGCTTTTTTTTCCCTTTATATTTTAAAGAAATTAATAAAAAGGTTTGCCATGTTTCATCAATCTCTTCGAAGTATTCAATAAATCCTTCTTCTTTTAATACTTTTATTATATTCCTGGTCATTTTTGTAGCAGGAACCTGAACTATTTGGTGTTTTGCTAAATTAGCATTGCGAATACGTGTTAACATATCTGCAATTGTATCGTTAACCACTCTATCTCCTTTAATTATAAAACAATTGTCTAGTTGTAAAAAGGCATCCCCAGACCTTTTAATAGAGCTAAACTCTCCTCATCTGTTGTTGCTGTTGTTACGATTGAAATATCGAAACCTCTAATTTTATCTACTTGATCATACTCAATTTCAGGAAAAATTAATTGTTCACGTAATCCTAAGTTATAATTACCTCTACCATCAAAACTTTTACTACTAATTCCCCGAAAATCTCTGATTCTTGGTAGTGATAAGTTAATTAATTTATTTAAGAAATCATACATTCTTTGACGGCGTAAATTAACTGTAATACCGATAGGTATATCTTCTCTAATCTTAAATCCAGCTATAGCCTTTTTTGATCTAGTAATTATAGGTTTTTGACCTGTAATTAATTGAAATTCATTAATGCTATTCTCAAGAGCTTTTGCATTCTGTGATGCTTCACCTATTCCCCTATTTAACGTTATCTTGACCAGCTTAGGAACTTCGTGTTGATTTTTATATTGAAATTTTTGTTGTAAGTCTGTAAAGACTTTGTCTTTGTAAAGTTGCTGCAATGAAGTATTCATGAATAATATAATTCTCTAATCTTAATTTTGTTTTAATTTTATTAGTACGCGTTTCTTTTCCCCATTAGCATTCACAACTTTATTATATCTGCTTGCTACGTTTATCTTAGAATCATACAGCATAACATTAGAGCTATCAATAGGAGCTTCTATTTTAATGATTTGCCCCGTATCACCTTCTTGTTCTGGACGCTTGTGTTTGGTTTTCATATTAATATCTTGTACAATTATTTTGCCTTGATTTTTTAATACTTTAATAATAGTACCTGTTTTGCCTTTATCTGAACCAGATATAATTTTAACTTCATCTCCGAGTTTAACATGCATTTTTTTTCTTAGGTTTTTTCGCTGCATTAAACAACCTCCGGTGCTAAAGATATAATTTTTGCAAAGTTTTTCTCTCTGAGTTCTCGTGCAATGGGTCCAAATACACGTGTACCTTTGGGATTATTTTCAGGATTAATAATAACTGCTGCATTATCATCAAACCTTATACTCATGCCATCAATTCTTCTTATCGTTTGCTTCGTCCTAACAATTACAGCCCTGACTATATCAGATCTCTTAACAGCCATGTTAGGTGAAGCATCTTTAACTACACCAATAATTACATCTCCAATACTGGCATAGAGTGGATTACTCGTCCCAAGCACTCTAATACACATTATTTTTCTGGCCCCACTATTATCAGCAATATTAAGATAGCTCTGCGTTTGAATCATATATTTATTCTATTTTACATTAATTTGAGTTAACTCTGAAGAATCCCTATTTTAGAGATTAGCTTCCAAAATTTTGTTTTACTTAATGGACGAGTCTCTTGAATTTTTACAATATCTCCAATATTACATTCATTGCTTTCATCATGTACTTTATATTTTTTTGTTCTTGCTAAGACTTTGCCATATTTATTGTGAGCAATTTTTGTTTTAACTGCAACTGTAATTGTTTTACTCATCTTATTACTAACAACAACTCCTGTTTTTTCTTTAATGGACATGCTGGTATTGATTCTTTATTTATTAATATTATATTTTTCATGCTGAATTGTTGTAATCCTAGCAAGCTGATTTTTATATGCTCTTAAAGAATGAGGCTTAATCGTTTGTCTAGTCGCTTGCTTAAGCCTGAAATCAAATAATATCTTTTTTATAGCTAAGATTTCTTTTTGCATTTCTTGTTGATCTAAACCCCGAATTTCACTGCTATCTAATACTTTCATGAATTATCTAGTAATAAATTTTGTTTTAATAGGTAATTTATAGGAAGCTAGCTTCATAGCTTGCTTTGCTGCTTCAGCTGGTACACCAGTTATTTCGAATAAGATATGGCCAGGTCTTACAACAGCAACCCAATATTCAGGTGCACCTTTACCTGAGCCCATACGAGTTTCAGCTGGACGCGCTGTAACAGGTTTATCAGGAAAAACTCTTATCCATAGTTTTCCTCCCCTTTTTACATAGCGAGTAATTGTTCTTCTAGTTGCTTCAATTTGTCTAGATGTTAACCATACGGGTTCCAATGCCTGTAATGCATAATCTCCAAAAGCAATTGTATTACCTTTACTCGCTTTACCAGTCATTCTACCGCGATGTTGCTTACGAAACTTTGTTCTTTTAGGACTTAGCATGTTATATCGATTTCCTTGTTAGATATTATTACTATTCAGAATGATTTATTTTATTGCCTGGTAGTATCTCACCTTTAAATAACCATACTTTTACTCCTAGTACTCCATAGGTTGTTTGTGCAATACGATAGGAATAGTCAATATTAGCTCTAAGTGTTTGTAATGGTACTCTTCCTTCCCTTACCCACTCACTACGCGCAATTTCTGCTCCATTTAAGCGTCCAGAAACTTGTATTTTTATTCCTTTTATATTAGCTCTTTGAGCTCTTTGAACAGCTTGTCTTACGGCTCTACGATAAGCAATTCTTTTTTCTAATTGTTGAGTAATAAAGTCTGCTAATAATCTAGCTTCACTATCTGGTTCTGTGATTTCAATAACATCAACCCTGATTTGTTTATGACTTATTAGTATTTTCTGTAATTCAGCACGTATATTTTCAATACCTGTTGCAAATCTGCCTAATACAATACCAGGCCTAGCAGTATATATTTTAATTTCAACTTGATCAACTTTGCGTTCTATTTCTATTTTAGAGATGCTTGCATTTATAAGTTTTTTTTCAATATGATCTCTAATAATAAAATCTTCTTTTAAAAGCTGAGGGTAGTCTGATGTTTTCGCGAACCAGGAGGAGCGATGTTTTTGTGTTATACCAATTCTAAAGCCTAAAGGATGCGTTTTTTGTCCCATAAAATATGATCTTGTAAAAGGTTATATGTTTTAATTTTGTTCAGGTGCTAGTGCTTCCACAGTTAGTGTGATATGACACGTTGGTTTATGAATAGGAAATGCACGACCTTGTGCACGAGGTTGAAACCTTTTCATGGTAGGACCTTGATTTACAAAGGCTTGTTTGATTTGTAAAGTATTTTTACTTAGGCCATTATTATGTTCAGCATTAGAAGCAGCTGAATCTAAGATTTTTTTTATATTAACACATGCTTTATAAGGCATAAACTGTAATATTAATGTAGCATCTTCATATGTTTTGCCGCGTATTTGATCTAAAACTCGTCCAGCCTTTATAGGTGAAAGTCTTAGATATTTACCTATTGCTTTTACTTCTTGGTTATTGTGTTTCATATATATTATCTCCGTGCTTTTCTATCACTTTTGATATGACTACGAAAAGTCCTACTAGCCACAAACTCTCCAAGTTTATGCCCAACCATTTGGTCAGAAATAAATACAGGGAAATGCTGCTTACCATTATATACTGCGATTGTATGCCCAACCATATCAGGTAAAATAGTTGAAGCTCTTGACCAGGTTTTAATAGTATGAGTGGATTTAGTCTCATTCATTTTTTTTATTTTATTAAATAGCTTAATATCGATGAAAGGACCTTTTTTTAAAGATCTAGACATAATGTAATTTTCCTAATTGATAATTGAAATATATTATTTCCTACGACGTAAAATATAGTTATTGCTATACTTTTTAGGATTTCTTGTCTTTATACCAAGAGCAGGCTTACCCCAAGGAGTAACGGGGTGTGTTTTTCCAATAGGTGATCGACCTTCTCCTCCTCCATGAGGATGATCTACAGGATTCATTACTACACCTCTGACTCGTGGTTTTTTACCTAGCCATCGATTTCGCCCTGCTTTACCTATCGTTATATTACTCGCATCAATATTACCTATCTGTCCGATACTTGCATAACATTGCTTTCTAACGACCCTTACTTCACTAGAAGGTAGTTTTAATGTCACAAATTCGCCATCTTTTGCAACTATTTGTGCATAAGTACCAGCGGCTCTAACAATTTGTCCACCTTTACTAGGAGTAAGTTCTATGTTATGTACAGCTGTACCTAAAGGAATAGCTTCTAAAGGTAGAGCATTGCCAACCTCAATGGGGGAGTTAGGACCAGAGATAATAGTAGATCCTACTTGTAAAGTTCTAGGATGCAAGATATAACTTTTATGCCCATCTAGATAATGTAAGAGTGCAATTCTTGCATTCCTGTTAGGATCATATTCTACTGATGCTACTTTAGCAGGAATATTTATTTTATTTCTTTTGAAATCAATAATTCTATATTGTTTTTTATGACCACCGCCTCGATGCCTAGAAGTAATTCTTCCTTGATTATTATGCCCTTTTCTATTATGCTTGCTAATTACTAATGATTTTTCTGGGTAATCTCGTGTAATTTCATTAAAAGTAGAAACAGTTCTATTTCTTGTGCCAGGTGTATATGCTTTGTATAGTCGAATTGCCATATTAATGTATAATTATTGATCTGTAGTTGTACTTGATACTGCTAACTTTCTGGAAATAAATCAATCTTATTTTCAGGCTTCAATTTAACAATTGCTTTTTTAAATTGAGGTTTATAACCTGTAAATCTACCAACTGTACGTTTTTTTAGAGGTGGATTTAGTGTATTGACTTTTATTACTTCTACATTAAAAATATATTCAATCGCCTTCTTAATTTCATGTTTCTTTGCATTTTTAGTAACAGAGAAACAGTATTGATTCTCCTCAAGCATTCTTGTACTTTTATCTGTTAAGATAGGACGTTTAATTATATCAATCAGTTCTCCTGGCTGTATCTTAAGCATTATATGTACCCTCTATTGTTAATAATCCTTCTTTAGTTAAAATTATGCTTTCTGCTTTAAGTAATGAAACTATATTGATTTGATTTGCTTGAATTAATTCAATATTTTGCAAGTTACGTAATGCTAAGTATAGATTTAAGTTCTTTTTTTCAACAATGACTAAAATTTTCTTAGAATTTTCCAGACCTAAGTTACTAATTTTTTCATTGATTAGCTTAGTTTTGGGGTTGCTTAATTGTAATTCTGATTCTGGTATAATTAGAGTGCAAGCTTGCTTATTAAATAATAAGGTCTGAAGTGCAATTTTGCGTTCTTTAGTATTCATTTTTTGTGAATAATTTTTCGTTCTAGGGCCAAAGATGACTCCACCACCTCTCCATAATGGTGATCTAATTGACCCTGCACGTGCTTTACCGGTACCTTTTTGTTTCCAGGGTTTTCGTCCACCACCCCTGACTTCACTTCTTGTTTTAGAGTGTGCGCTACCCTGTCTTTTTTCTGTCATTTGTTTAACTAAACTACGATGAATAATATACATCGCATTATTATCACTGATTTTGAGTGTAATAGCTTGAGTCTGATTTGTTAAAACATCTAGTTCATAGACTGGATACTCTATTGTTTGTTCTTTTACCATAATTTATGACTATAAGTGATCTTGAAAATAAATTGTTTACTGCATTTGTATATTTAGTATGCTACCAGGCTTACCAGGTACAGATCCTTTTAATAAAATAAAGTGTTGCTCTATATTGATATCAATAATTTGTAAGTTTTTTATTGTGGTTTGTGTACCACCTAATCTACCAGCCATTTTCTTACCGGGGAAAACGCGCCCTGGACTCGTACCAGCTCCAATAGACCCAGGTTGTCGATGATTTTTAGAACCGTGTGACATAGGACCTCTACTGAAATGGTGTCTTTTTTGATAGCCAGAAAAACCTTTGCCAATGCTTTTGCCTTGTATATTAACTTTTTCTCCAATTTTTAATTGATTTGCTGTTAAAACTTGGCCGATATTGAATTGATTAGTAGAATCAAGTCGATATTCTTGTAAGTACTTTAAGGCAGGGGCTTGAGACTTATTTAGATGACCTAGCCTTGCTTTTGTAAGAAGATGAGTTGCTACTTGTGAGTACCCAATCTGAATGGCATCATATCCATCAGATTGAATTGTTTTTATCTGAGTTACTATGCAGGGGCCTACTCTTAAAACAGTAACAGGTATACATGTACCATTACTGTTAAATACTTGGGTCATTCCTATTTTAGTTCCTAAAAGACCAATTGACACTTTTTATGCTTTCCCTATAATTAAGAGATTATTGCTAACAAACTGTATTTTTTATTCTTTTAGTAAGAAAGTATTCTTATAGCAAGTATTAATTTTTACGATTTCTATATTAAATAGTAATAAATAATAGCCCGATACAGCTAAATTGTATCAGTTAGATAGAGAACTTGCAAGTTCTCTAATCCTACTAGTAAAAAAGATATAAAATAATTAAATTATTTTTTTTGAATTATAAAAAAACAAGTTCGGTAATTACACCTTGTATTTGGCAGTGTTTTGAACCAATATATTAAGTATAAACTTCAAGTAAACAATAGTAATAATTTATTATATTTATCCATTTATTTTCAATATTTATATGTCAAAAGTTGTAGGAATAGATTTAGGCACAACAAATTCAGTGGTTGCGGTAATGGAAGGAGGTAAACCAACTGTTATTCCAAATTCAGAAGGTTTTAGAACAACGGCATCAGTTGTAGCTTATACTAAAACTGGAGATAAGTTAGTAGGGCAAATTGCAAAAAGACAAGCTGTAATTAATCCTGAGAATACTTTTTATTCCGTCAAGAGATTTATTGGTCGCAAAAAAGAAGAAGTAAATCAGGAGCTGGCACAGTCTTCGTATACAGTGAATACAAATAATGACAGTATTAAAGTGAAATGCCCAGCTTTAGATAAAGAATTTGCTCCGGAAGAGATTTCTGCGCAAGTTCTAAGAAAGCTCGTCGAAGATGCTAGTAAGTATCTTGGTGAACCTGTGACCAAAGCAGTTATTACTGTACCAGCATACTTTAATGACTCTCAAAGGCAGGCCACTAAAGATTCAGGTAAGATTGCAGGCTTAGAAGTACTAAGAATCATTAATGAACCAACTGCCGCGTCTTTATCTTATGGTTTAGATAAGCAAGACAACGAAACTATTTTAGTCTTTGATTTAGGTGGAGGAACATTTGATGTTTCAATTTTAGAAGTTGGGGATGGTGTATTCGAAGTATTGTCTACATCAGGTGATACTCATTTAGGAGGTGATGATTTCGATCGTCAAATTGTTGATTGGTTGATTTCTGAATTTCAAAAAGATGAAGGTATTAATTTACGAGAAGACAAACAGGCACTACAAAGACTAATGGAAGCAGCTGAAAAAGCAAAAGTAGAATTATCTAATATGCCACAAACAGATATTAATTTGCCATTTATTACTGCAACAAATACAGGTCCAAAACATCTAGAACGTAATATATCTCGTGCAAAATTTGAAGATCTATGTCTTGATTTAATTAAACGATGTGAGATTCCTGTTCGCAATGCTTTAAAAGATGCTCAACTTGATACAAGTAAAATAGATGAGGTTGTTTTAGTTGGAGGTTCTACTAGAATTCCAGCGGTACAAGAAGTAGTTAAAAAAATTATTGGTAAAGATCCAAATCAAAGTGTTAACCCAGATGAAGTTGTTGCCATAGGAGCAGCAGTACAAGCTGGTGTTCTAGCCGGTGAGGTCAAAGATATTTTACTATTAGATGTCACACCTTTATCCTTAGGAGTAGAAACTTTAGGCGGAGTTATGACAAAGATTATTCCGCGTAATACAACTATCCCTACTAAAAAGTCAGAAGTTTTTTCTACAGCTGTTGATAATCAGCCAAATGTTGAGATCCATGTGTTACAAGGTGAAAGAGAATTTACTAAAGATAATAAAAGTTTAGGTACTTTCAGACTTGACGGTATAATGCCTGCACCTAGAGGAGTTCCCCAAATTGAGGTTATTTTTGACATAGATGCAAATGGTATTTTATCGGTTAAAGCTACGGATAAAGGATCTGGTAAAGAGCAGTCTATTACAATTAGTGGAGCTTCTACATTACCCAAGGATGAAGTAGAAAAGATGGTATCAGATGCAGAAAATAATGCTGGTATAGATAAACAAAAACGAGAGCAAATAGATCTAAAAAATCAAGCAGACTCATTTTGTTATCAATCAGAGCGCCAAATATCTGATTTAGGAGATAAAATAGATGAATCTTCTAAAAAAAGTCTTGAAGATCAAATTAAGAATTTAAGACAGGTAATTGAAGAAGAAAAATTTGATCAAATTGCAATTCTACAGGAAGATCTAAAAAAAGCCATGATGGAAATTGGTAAGAAAGCTTATGAGCAAAATACAGAAAATAATACTGCCCCTGAACAACCTGTGGGCAAGACAGATTCTGATATTATCGATACCGAATTTTCTGAGACAAAATAAAATATCAATAGCGGGTAACGCGATTCGAACGCGCGACATCAACCTTGGCAAGGTTGCGCTCTACCACTGAGCTATACCCGCATCACAATACGTATTGTTACAAAGAAATAAGACTTTTGTCAATCTATAAGTCTTATTAAAGACCGGTTCCATACATCTACATTTGTTTGGACAAGCCGGTATTAAACTATCTAAAAGCTCATTTTAAACTATGAATGAATTTATTACACCTGTAATAATAACTAGTCCCGCCCATAATCCTGAACCAGTATAAACTAAGTTTTTGGATTGTTCCCATTGGCCTGGTGAAGCTAAGGTAACAGGTATGCCTACTACTAAAACAGTAGATAAAGCTATTAATGCAAATACCAGAAATTGAAGAATTAAAGACATGATTGCTCCTTTTTTGTACAGTTTATAATTACATAATGTATTGTACTATTTTTTTTTGCTTTAGAATGTATTTGTAAATAATTTAGTTGAATCTTTTTACTTCAATAGAGGTTCTTGTAGATATTAAAAATATGATAAATGAAATTACATGAAAATTTAAGAAGAAACTATAACAAAAGGCAATGTTTCATGTACATTAGTAGAAGTAAAACTTTTGAACACTTTTTTGAGGTATAACTTTATGGAATTTACACTAATTATAGCAAAGCTCCCCGAAGCTTATGCTATGTTTCGACCACTCGTAGATATTTTACCAGTCATTCCAGTATTTTTTCTACTATTAGCCTTTGTATGGCAGGCAGCAATAGGTTTCAGATAGTACTTATACAGCAGTGAGATAAAAAGCATCCTAAATTATGGTCTTTAATCAATAGTATTAGCCAGTCTTTGGATCGCTAGGTAGCGTAATAGTCTTTTTTCTAAATATTTCATCTACTTTATATATGGTTGAACCACTTTTATCTGGTATTGTACTAGGTCTTATTCCTGTAACTATTGCAGGATTACTTGTTGCTGCATATTTGCAATATCGCAGGGGTAATCAATTTGGATTGTAAGTTGTATTAGTTTATATATTTATGAATACTCTATCTGTAGATTAGAGTATTATATTTTATCTCCAGTTATTTAAATTTTATACTTACTACCAGCTTGATTTTGTTACTCCAGGAAGTAAACATTCATGAGCCATTTCTCTTAATACATGTCTGGATAAACCAAAATCTCTATAAACTCCTCTACCTCTACCTGTCAACCAACAACGATTACGCAATCTAGATTGTACGCTATCTCTAGGTAACTTTTGTAATTGCTCCTGAATTAATAGTTGTTCATCAAAGGAATTTAATTGTTTAATTTTTTTCTTTAAATCTAATCTTTTGTCTTTATATTTGTCGACTAACTTTACTCTCTTTGTTTCTCTTTGTTTCATACTTTTTTTAGCCATATTATGCCTTAATTTCTAAAGTTTATTACTTTTTCATACTAATGTATTTTTTTCATCGCCGCAACATAAAATAGCTGCTGCTCTATAATATATAGAACAACAGCTATTTTATGATTGATTTTGTTAATTAATTACTTAACTTTGAGTTAGCCAAATTTACCAGATGTAGATGCTATAACAAATGCAGCATATGTCAATATGTAACCTACAGAGAAATGTGCTAATCCAACTAAACGTGCCTGTACAATAGATAAAGCCACTGGCTTGTCTTTCCATCTAATTAGGTTAGCTAAAGGAGTTCTTTCATGTGCCCAGGCAAGTGTTTCTATTAATTCTTGCCAATATCCGCGCCATGAAATTAAGAACATAAACCCTGTCGCCCAAATTAAGTGACCAAATAAAAACATCCAAGCCCAAACAGATAAACTATTCATACCATAAGGATTATAGCCATTAATTAATGGTGATGAATTTAGCCAAAGATAATCTCTCAGCCAACCCATAAGATAAGTAGATGATTCATTAAATTGACTAACGTTACCCTGCCAAATAGTGACATGCTTCCAATGCCAATAGAATGTTACCCATCCAATAGTATTTAGCATCCAAAAAACAGATAAGTAGAAAGCATCCCATGCTGAGATATCACAAGTTCCACCTCTTCCAGGTCCATCGCAAGGGAAACTATATCCAAAATCTTTTTTATCGGGCATTAATTTAGATCCACGTGCATCAAGTGCACCTTTAACTAAAATTAATGCAGTAGTGTGTAATCCTAAAGCAATCGCATGATGGATTAAGAAATCCCCTGGTCCAATCGTTAAGAATAAAGAGTTTTTGCCGCTATTGATAGCTTCAAGCCATCCAGGAAGCCATACACTGCTACCAGCTTGAGTTGCCACACTGTCAGATGCTGACAATAGAACATTAAAGCCATATAAAGCTTTGCCAGAACTAGCCTGAATCCACTGCGCAAAGACAGGTTCAATTAAAATTTGCTTTTCTGGTGTACCAAATGCAATTACAGTGTCATTATGTATATAAAGTCCTAATGTATGAAAACCTAAAAATAATGATACCCAACTTAGATGTGAAATAATAGCTTCTTTATGTTCTAGCATCCGTGCCAGTACATTACCCTCATTTTGTTTTGGATCGTAATCTCTCACAAAAAATATTGCTCCATGAGCAAAAGCACCAACCATTAAGAATCCAGCAATATATTGATGATGAGTATATAAAGCAGCTTGAGTTGTAAAATCTTTAGCCATAAATGCATATGGAGGCATCGCATACATATGCTGAGCTACAAGTGATGTAATTACACCTAAGGATGCTAATGCTAAACCTAATTGCATGTGCAATGAATTATTTACTGTTTCAAATAGGCCTTTATGTCCTTCTCCTAGTCTACCACTAGGTGGTTTATGAGCTTCAAGGATATCTTTTAAGTTATGACCGATTCCCCAATTAGTCTTATACATATGTCCTGCAACTATAAAAATAATTGCAATTGCTAAGTGATGATGTGCCATATCTGTTAACCACAAAGATTGACTTTGTGGATGAAATCCACCTAAAAAAGTTAAGATAGCATCTCCTGCACCATCATTTGTGCCAAATAGATGATTTACAGTATCCGGATTCGCTGCATATAGACTCCAGTTACCAGTGAAAAATGGCTGTAAACCTGCTGGATGAGGGGCAATACTGGTGAAATTATCCCATCCAATATGTTGCCCACGAGATTCTGGTATTGCTACATGTACAAGATGGCCTGTCCATGCTAAAGAACTTAGACCAAATAAGCCAGATAAATGGTGATTTAGTCTAGATTCATTATTTTTGAACCAAGCTAATCCAGGTTTAAATTTAGGTTGTAAATGTAGCCAACCTCCAAATAACATTAGAGCTGACAATATCAATAAAAATAATGCACCGCTATATAAATCATTATTTGTTCTCATACCTATTGTGTACCACCAATGATAAACACCAGAATAAGTAATATCTACAGGGTAAGAAACTCCACCGCGAGTGAAAGCTTTTAATGCTGGTTGTCCAAAATGTGGATCCCATATAGCATGTGCTATTGGCTTTGTTTTTAATGGATTTAAT
>Ga0079203_1002193_pt1 | contig 13310 bp, 12 predicted proteins | sample PorBlaMBantryBay_FD_68602 | JGI IMG/M metagenome (GOLD analysis project Ga0079203, IMG submission 68602) | Marine algae microbial communities from Bantry Bay - Bantry Bay, Ireland | ecosystem: Host-associated > Algae > Red algae > Blade | place: Bantry Bay, Ireland
AAGCGTTGTGAAAAAGTATCAATAAATTGATCCTATGGTAAGTAAAGGTAAACACATAAATTGGATAAGGGTTGAGGTCGGGGTAAAATGAATGTCAAAATTAGGAGGATTTTACCAAAAGTAAGAAATCTGCCAGAATAATACTGACAGATTCCATAAGCAAGTTTTAAACAAAATTCGCCTAAAACGAGATGCGAAATAATCTTACTACATTTATTCCTTCTGCTGCATTTTTAGTTGCAGTGATGTGTTTTGTGATTTACAATAATAAAACGCTATAAAGCAATAGCTTTTAATTTTGGCAAGATAGTAAAATACAGCAGTTTATTTTAATTTTCTGATAAAAAAGTAATAAAATTTTTATAAAAAATTGCTTTGTGAAATAAAAAATTTTAACTACAGCGGCTTGGGAATGTTGATAAAATAAATTAAGACACTATGCTTCCTCTTTTTAATCGCCATTCCTTATTTGTTTTTTAAAACCTTATTATTATCACTTCACGCTAAAAGATTTGGGACAAGTATTGAGATTTAGTATTTATGAAAGAAATTGAAAAAATTATTGAGCGCTATGAAGCGACCGACTGGACAACGGAGCGGACGGCTTTGGCGACAGTGGTGGTGGTAGAAGAGTCCGCTTACCGTCGGATTGGTGCGCGGATGTATGTAAGCAGTACTGGGCAATGGATCGGTGGAATCAGTGGCGGATGTCTGGAAGGAGATGCGTTGAAAAAGGCAAAGCTGGCCATTTTAAATAATCGCCCCTCCGTGGTCATCTATGATACGATGGAAGATGACGCGCATCAGATTGGAGTAGGACTGGGATGTAATGGTCGCATTGAAGTACTTTTTACACCTATTGATCCCAAGGATGATAATAATCCGATTGAGCTATTGAAAAAAATTAAGGATCGGCGGACGGAAACGATCTTGTTACAAGTTATTGAAACAAAGCAATCGGAACAACTCGGCTTGTGTTGTACCAGTAATAATAGAGCGGAGTTGGAGCGGCGACTCAACCTTGACCCTACATTTTTGAATGCCGGTATTGCCAATGTTCGAGATCGTAAAAAATCAACCATCCTTCTTACTCCATCGGGGGAACGGCTGCTGATCGAATGGCTGCGCCCCAATTTACGACTGATGCTTATTGGTGATAATTATGATGTCAATGCGTTTGTAGACATGGCGGTCGTCCTCGGGTGGGAAGTCCATCTGGCAGGTAAAAAACAAAAAATCAGTCGCACTATTTTTGATAAAGCAACACAAGTATATACTTATGAAACGATCAAGCAACTTCCGATTGATCCTTATACGGCAGTGATTCTGATGTCGCATGATTACCGGACGGATTTGGAATTGCTACAGTTTTATGCGCCCCTATCCGTTTCATATATCGGTCTACTTGGACCCAGAAAGCGGATGGAAAAAATGCAAGCGGAATTATTAGCACAAAATTCAATAATTGATTTGGACACGGTCTCGACTCTTTTTGCGCCAGTGGGATTAGATATTGGGGCGGAGAGTCCGGAAGAAATTGCCTTGTCTATTGCGGCGGAGATCATTGGGGTATTTCGAGAACGAGACGGTGGAAGTTTGCGAGAACGAGATGGACCAATACATGAGCGGGAATAAAGAGCGGGTTTATTTGATGACCAAATCACCCAAAATCATTTCAGGGTTTTCCCCCAATCCTATTTAAAAAACCCCCATTTCTCCTTCATATAGCGATCAATATTGGATTAAATAGTTTTTTATCTATATATTTAGATTTCAACATTACTTCAGGCTACCCTCACAAGTTTTCAAAACTGACTTTTACTCAGAACCTTTCCTGCTATTAATAATATAGATAAAACGTATGATTTTATCTACCTACTTTTTATTTTTTCATCAATAAAAAACCCCAAATTAATGGCTTCAATCCAACCCTACACGGGTGTGTTAGGAAAGCGACTGGCAAAGCATTTATTACGCCGAACCAGTTACCGCTACACCCCCACACAAATTGATACAATGGCAGGACAAACCTCCACCGCTGCGATCAATGCCCTCTTTAACATTCCTGCTCCGTCCATGACAGAACCCATAGATTATGTGAGTGGACAACCCTGGATTAATTCTGGTGTAAATAATGATCGTCCTGGTGGTCTGGACAACTTCGAAGAACGGCGTAGTGTTATTGCCTGGTGGCAACGGGAAGCGTTGCTCGACCCATCTATTGGTAGTAAAATGACCTTTTTCCTTCACAGTAATTATGTCGTTTCTGCTGACCCAGTATCTCCTGCACAATATTTTGATTATTTACAATTACTTGGTTTTTACGCGATTGGTAATTTTAAAACCTTAGCCAAAAAAATCACAGTTGACACGGCTATGCTTCGTTATCTCAATGGTAACCTGAACGAACGGGACAACCCTAATGAAAACTATGCCCGCGAATTTCTCGAATTATTTACGATAGGAAAAGGGCCTCAAATTGGTCCAGGAGACTATACCAATTATACCGAAGCAGACATCGTAACTGCTGCCCGCGTACTCACTGGCTGGCGACCTACCTGGGATCGGCCTATCGGTGGCAACAATGATCATCGCGATCCAGATACCGGAATCACGCGCGGACGTCTCGGATTTTGGGCGCATGATCTCAATAATAAAACCTTTTCACCTGCTTTCAATAATACCACCATCATTGCAGCTACCAACGAAACAGAAATGTTCCGAGAGTTAGATGATTTTGTAGAAATGGTTTTTGCCCAACCAGAAACTGCTCGTAATATTTGCAGAAAATTGTACCGCTACTTTGTTTCTTCCAATATTACCCAAGAAATAGAAACCGATATTATCGCACCACTCGCACTGACTTTTGCTAATAATAATTACGAACTTGAACCAGTCCTTCGACAATTATTGATGAGTCAACACTTTTATGATTTGGATGATAATGATAGTGAAAACGAATTTGTAGGGGGTACCATCAAATCGCCTTTTGAAGCACTAGCTCAAATCATGACCTTTTTTAATATACCAGAACCTGACCCGATTCTGGATGGAGAGAATCACTACTTCCGATGGTATTATTTGACCGTAGACTTGGTCATCACAAAAGCTGCGGGAATGGGTATGTTCCAACCTGAAAACGTTGCCGGATACGCAGCTTATTATCAGGAGCCTTCTTATGATAAAAACTGGTTTGGTGGAAGTACGTTAATTGCACGATATAAATTGCCAGAAATCTTACTTACTGGACAACGGATACTCTCCTGGGGAGGAGACAATGGTGGGGTGCAACTCAACATCTCCCAATGGATGGCCAATAGCGGCGTAGTCGCTGATCCTGCTGATGCAGAAGCATTGGTTAATAATATGATAGATTATCTACTCCCCGAAACTCCTGAGCCAGCGCGGTATCTCTACTTTTTAAACGATGTATTTCTGGATGAATTATCCACTATCAACTGGCGTTTTGAGTGGATTGGTTACGAAAACTCAGGTAATGACTCTAGCGTAAAAATACCATTAGAAAGATTGTTTACCGCACTTATTTCATCACAGGAATTTCAAAATAATTAAACCCCATGAAACGAAGAAAATTTATAAACAACTTAAGTAAATTATCCGCTGCTCCCCTATTATTAAACGGATTGCCGCTGCATAGTTTTATCTCCCCCTCCTTATTGCCTCCCAATTGTCAGGGCATTAGTGACCGGGTGATGGTCATTATTTTTATGAAAGGTGGAAATGACGGTTTGAATACCATTGTTCCTATCGACCAGTTTAGTCGCTACGCTAATCTACGACCAGATATCAGGCTCAACCAGGGTAATCTAATCAATCTTGATACGACCCTTGATATAGCAGATCAAGTAGGATTACATCCATCAATGACGCCTTTTAAGGCGATGTATGATGTAGGACAAGCCAGCCTTATTCAAGCGGTCGGCTACCCCAATCCTAATCAGTCCCACTTCAAGTCCACTGACTTATGGCTGAGTGGTGGAGATGGAACACCTGCCAATTTCAACCTCGGTAGCGGATGGATGGGTCGTTATATGGCTTCTGCTTTTCCCGACTTATTAGATGGTCCAAGTCAGCGTTTTCCGGATCCTATCGGTATTCAATTAGGGGATACCAAACCCTCTGTTGGGTACCATGGTTATAGCAATGATTATCTTGGTGTCAATATCAGTAATCAAAATCCCGGCAGTCTATTTGGATTGTTAAATGGATTGGGTACGGCTCCTCATTTATCTACGCCTACTTCCGACCATGGAGATAACCTCGACTATATTATGGGGGTTGAAAATACAACCAATGCCTATGGTGGCAGGATTTCGGATGTTTACAATAATAGTAACAACTCCAATACCGTTTACCCTTCCAGCTATCTGGCTAGACAGTTACAGACTGTAGCTCGACTGATCGCTGGAGGCAGTACGACCAAATTATTTTTGGTTCACAAAAATGGATTCGATACCCACGCCGATCAAGTACAAGGTGGCAATACGCAAATAGGGAACCATGCTGGTTTACTTGGTGATGTTTTTGGATCCATCAAAGCGTTCACCGAAGACTTGGCTAATCTAGGACTAGAAGAAAAAGTATTAACGGCTACCTTCTCTGAGTTTGGCCGACGGATTTCACAGAATGGTAGTTTAGGTACCGATCACGGAAATTTTGCGCCGCTATTTCTATTTGGATCAGCCGCTGCTGCTGGCGTAAAAGGGACCAATATCAATATTGACCCCGGCACATTGGATGCTGCGGGTAACCTGCCTGTTTCTGCTTTACAACATGATTACCGCTCTATCTACAAAACCCTGTTACAAGATTGGCTTGGCGCAGGTGATGATGTACTGAACGCAGCTAATTTTGGCAATTACAATAAGGTGCCTGACTTGATTACGACCACTGCCACCGTACCGCCCGACTGCTATAATGTGGCCAGTGCATTACCAGTAGTCTTCTCCGGTTTTACGGCTGAATATTTCGCTTCACGAAAAGAAGCATTAATTTTATGGCGTACAGAAAGTGAATTTAATCACGATCATTATCGGGTGCAGCGCTCCAGCGATGGCCGAAATTTTGATACCATCGAAACAGTCAGTAGTGCCGGAGAAAGTACCACGTCTCAACAATACCGCATCATTGACCCAGCACCACTAGCTGGTGTGAGTTATTATCGTATTGAGTCCGTGGATTTGGATGGTAGTTTGGAATATACCGATACACGCTCCATTACAGTGGATACAGCAGGTAGCCAACATGTGAAGCTCTACCCCAATCCAGCCATTTATGATGTCAATGTAGTGCTTACCACCGAAGAAGGATATGCTGCTCGAATCACGATTTTTGATACACAAGGAAAAAGGGTGAAGGAGCAGTCTGTTCGAGTTAACAAAGGGTTTAATAAATTTAACCTTTCCGTAACTGACCTATCCAAGGGTGCTTACGTCTTAAATATACAACGCAATGAAATAGAGATTGGCAGTATGCCGCTTATCGTAAATCGTTAAGATATTTTTTACAATGAGTGTCAAAAGTTCTACTAAAAAAAATTATCATTTCATTAACCAATGCTTAAGAAATAATGATCCAGTTCAGATGGTTTATTAAAGGAACTCCTAAAATGCTATAGATTATTTAAAAACAAAAATTTCCCAAACTGAAGCATTATGGCAAGGTATGACGAAGCAAGAGTAAGCACAAAGATCAAGAAAAGCGCAATGAGGATTACGGTCGGTTTTTACGCCGTCTTATTTGCGCTGTTGATCCTCGGTTATCAAGAGCATCTGGTTGATCTGTTTCCCGATTTCATTATGGAATGGATGGACGGAATTTTTAACTGGAATACGACACCTACTGATCCACCACCGCAGGCAAATGGCGGACGATTATAATTGATTGATTCTTTACACGCCCCTCTTTACCCACATTTCATTTGAAGGCCGCAAGGTGATTAAGGGTTGTTCTACCACCTCTTGTCCGGGTACAAGATCCAGGGTCAGGCGACGTAAGGTCTGCACAATGACCAGTTGCATTTCCATGTAGGCGAAATTAACACCGATACACATTCTGGGGCCTCCACCAAAAGGGATAAAACTAAAAGGGGTACGATCTTTTCCATTTTTTTTATCAAAACGATCAGGATTAAATTCCGTAGGATTTTCCCAAAACTCAGGTAGTCGATGCGCGCCGTAAATAAAAGGAAAAATCATGGTTCCCTTTGGTATTTTCATTCCATTATATTCATCGTCTTCTAAAGCGATCCGATCCATGATCCATGCGGGCGGATAAAGTCGTAGTGATTCTTGTACGACTTGCATCGTGTAAGAAAGCTGTCGTAAATCGGCAAACTCGGGGGCACGATCACCAAGCACACGAACGGTTTCTGCTCTTATTTTTTGAACTACTTCTGGGTGTTTTGCCAAGAGATACCAGGTCCAGGAAAGTGCGTTTGCGCTCGTTTCGTGTCCGGCAGAAAAGAAGATCAGGCTTTCGTCTACCAGTTGCTCATCCGTCATCCCTTCTCCTGTATCCTCGTAGCGAGCAGCGAGCAACATATCCAACAGGTCGTGGAAGGTACCAGACTGTTTACGACGGGTATTGATAAAATTTAAGAGGATAGATTTGGTGGCGGCAGCGGTACGATCTGCGTCACGGAATTGTCCACTTAAATAATACCAGGGAATATTAAAGGGTTGTCGTACTTGTTTGATTACAAATCGCTGAATAGCAGTAATGTTATCGGAAAGTTCTTCCAAATTTTCTGTTTGGGTATTGGTACTAAAAAGGGAGTGGGCCACGATCTGAAAAGCCATTTCCATCATTTCTTTATTGATATCAACCCTATCCTCTTTCGTTAAATTTACTTCTAGCTGATCGAGTTGTTTTTCAATAACCGACACCATTATTTCTACCAGGCCAGATAATTTTTCTTTATGAAAACCCGGTTGAATCAATCGCCGTTGTTGTTTCCAATACTCCCCTTCTACCGTTAGCAATCCTCGGCCAGCGAAGCGACTGAGCACTTTTGTTTGTAACCTGGATTTACCAAAATTTTTCTGATTTTTTTGTAAAATATATTGAATCAATCCAGGGTCAGCCGTATAGATAATCCGCTCCGCACCTCCAAGATAAGAATAGTAGGTGTTACCAAATTCCTCTAGTCCCTCCATCAAAAAGGGTAATGGATTTTTATAAAATCTAAAAGAGTTCTTTAAGGAAGTTAGCCGACTAACAGCAGGGATAGATTGCTCCATTTTGTAATTCAAATTAAAGTATGTAAGTTCGACAAAAGTATTAAAATTAAGGAATGAGTCATATTGTTGATGACTTGAACAATGTTACCTAATAGAAGTTTAAAGACATATAACCGTCATTTTGTTTGCGCTTATACTCATTTTACTATAAAAACACTATTTTACCGCAGTATTTAAACGTTTAGGAATGACGATTAAAAAGACAAAATAATAGTGTGGTAATCTATTAGACTTTATTCTCAACCTACTAATTATACTATGTCTACCCCTCACTACGATTTACTCATCATTGGTTCTGGTCCTGCAGGTTCTACTACTGCACGCATTGCAGCAGCCCAAGGTCTAAAGGTACTCTTAATTGACAAGCGTCAAGAACTGGGCACTCCTATTCAGTGTTCTGGGGCAGTCAGTCGTCATGCGTTATTGGAAGTAGATGTTACGCCCGAGCAGGAGTTTATCCATGAGGCGATTTATGGTTTTGGTATTTATAATGAAAAAGGAGAGCAAACAAAGATTGATTATCGAGTGCTAAAACCAGATACGTATGGTATAGAGGCAGGTAAAGTTCCATTGGGATATGTGGTGGATCGACGGCGGTTTGATCGGCATTTGGTCATGATGGCAGAACGGGCAGGCGTCGAAGTTTGGCTAAAAACCGAGGGGCTGGGTATGGAAGCAAATGATACTGAATTTTGTGAGGTACAGCTACGTCGTTTTAATGAAGAGCTGACCGTAAAAGCAAAGATTGTGGTAGCAGCAGATGGGCTACAATCGCGGGTGGGCAAATGGGCGGGACTATCCACGCATCTGAAGATGAGTGAACTGGCCAGTTGTCTGCAATTTATTGTAGATCAGGTTGAAACAAATGGACTGTTAGAAATCATTACCGGTCATGAGTGGGCGCCGGGTGGATATGCCTGGGTATTTCCAAAAGGAGAAGGCTATGCAGAGATTGGTTTGGGGGTCACCCGTAATCATACCGATAAAAACCCACAATGGCATTTGGATCATTTTATTAAAAATTCCTTTTTTAAAGAACGGTTTGCCAATTGTAAAATATTAGAAATTCAAGGTGGCGGCGTTCCGTTAGCTGCGCCGCTCAAAACACAATATGCCGATCATATAGTACTGGTAGGTGATGCTGCGCGTCATGTCAATCCTATCACGGGAGGAGGTATTCATACGGCACTTAGTGGTGGAAAAATTGCAGGTAATTTTTTGACTGATTTTATAAAAAAAGGGGGTGTTCCCAAAAAAGAAAATTTAAAAACGTATCAGGATATTTGGCTGGATCAATTGGGTCATAAAATGTGGAAGCTCTATGGGGAGAAGACGGAGATATTTAAAAACAAAGATATTAATATTCGTAACCAGCAACTGTATAAAATCATGTCCGATTATTTCAGTCCTTATTCTGAATACAAAAAAATATAACTTATGGCCAACCCCATTGTCAGTTTTCAAATAGGATGGAACGCTTGTATACAGTGTAGTGCTTGTATTGCGGTTTGCCCGCAGGGGCCAGCATTTGTTTCTCCGTTTAATACCATCGCGGTTGATACCCCTTGTGATATTGCGTGTATGAATTGTGAAGATATTTGTCCGGTCTCTACGATTACGCATCGGGTAGTAACGGAAAATAATACTGCAGCCTGATTTATTTTACCATTAAAAAAAAATTCATGCGTCTCGTTCAACATAAAAAAGAAGCTTACTGGTTTTATCGTTTCCTCTCTGTCTTTTACGACAAGTTGGTCAATCCCTTATTCTGGACCCGATGGATGCGCGATCAGTCGCTTGTATTGGGAAAACTGGATGAACCAGGTATCCGCGTAATTGACGTAGGATCAGGAACTGGATTTACAACCGAAGGCATTGTACAATATGTACATCCCACCAGGGTAACTTGTGTAGATCAAAGTCCCCATCAACAGCAGCATGCCAAGGCCAAGGCTGAGTTGGAGGGCTGTACGTTTATTGTTGGAGATGCAGAAAATATTCCTGCGGAGACCGATAGTTTTGACCGCTACGTTTCTGCGGGAAGTATTGAGTACTGGCCAAATCCACAAAAAGGGATCAACGAATCTTATCGCGTTATCAAACCCGGAGGTATTGCACTGATGATCGGCCCACTCGAACCAAAGACAGGCTTTATGAAATTGATGGCCAATACCTGGATGCTTTTTCCGAAAGATCGGGAATATTTTGATTGGTATGAGCATGCTGGTTTTACAGATATTAAATACAAATATATTCGACCACACTGGTACCCACAAGGAGAGGGAGATGGTTATGCGCTGGCCATTGCGGGAACGAAACCCGCTTCAGGTTTGTCTCCAAATCCGGCACCGATTATCGAGGAGGAAACGGAAGAAGAAATGACCGTAGATCGTTATTTGCTTATGGTGACCAGGGTAATTATTGGTTCTACGGCTGGATTTATTTTTATTCCCGCTGCTTTGTTAGGGTATCTCGTGAATAGTTTTAATAAACAGGATGTGCCGCCGGGCTACGAAGAAAAGTTGAATGAATATCAGATCATGGTGTTGCTGATTTTACTGGCCGCCGTTTTGTGGATTTTGCATATATTCTTTAATTGAGTGAGTGACGAGGGAAGTAGGGTTTTGATTTTAGCTTTCTTCTAACGCAATTTTACGAATAAGAAAAGTCAATTTTTATTTCGGCCTTTGCTGGCAGCATCGGCTGATCACTAATGGCCAATAACCGACCCTAGTCCTTCCAATCTACTTGCAGTAGACAGGTTTTTCACCCACTCTAAACATTACTCAATGACACTTAATAACCGGATAAAACAATTCTATGACCGCTCTACTCCGGTATGGCTGGACGTGTGGGGTGAGCACATGCACCACGGACATTATGGGCCTGATGGAAAACAGAAAAAAGAACGGGTAGCAGCGCAGTTGGATATGATTGAAGCCATGCTGGATTGGGGGGAAGCACGTACGGCTGATCGGGTGCTGGATGCTGGTTGTGGGGTTGGTGGAAGTGCGCGGTATCTGGCTAAGAAATTTGACGCGACAGCGAAAGGATTTACGTTGAGTCCGGTGCAAGCTGACAATGCAAAACGATATAATGAACTAGCTGGACTATCCGATCAGGTTGAGATTGAGGTACGAGATATGATGACGTTGAATGAAGCGGATAAAAAATTTGATTTGATCTGGTCGATGGAAAGTGCGGAGCATATTGCCGAGAAGGCGCGGCTCTTTCAGCTTTTTCATCAACAACTGGCCCCCGACGGCATGCTGCTGATGGCCACTTGGTGTCATCGTCAGCCTGATCCAAGTTTGACCGAAGAAGAAGAAAATTTATTAGCTAAGGTTTGCCATCTATATCACCTTCCACCGATGGTTCCGATTGATTCATTGGCCCAGATGGCCGCGGATGCTGGATTTAAAAATATTCGTACTGCGGACTGGTCAGATGCGGTGGCGCCGTTTTGGAAAACGGTGATTCGTTCCGCTTTTACCTGGCAGGGTATGACCGGACTACTCAAATCCGGAACCGAAACCATAAAGGGTGCCTGGGCGATGCAGTATATGCAGCGGGGATATCAGATGGGATTGATAAAATTTGGAGTGCTACGCGGAGAGCAATAATGTGGCCATCATTTGTTCTTTATAAAATTCGATTATATGCTGTATCTTTGGCGTATGAAACGTATCCTTTTCCTCTTACTATTGACCGTTATGCTATTCAGCTGCGGTGACACGACGACTAAAGACGATCAACCGCTTCGAGTCGCTACGGCTGCTAATTTGCAATATGCCATTGATCCGCTCGTTGCTGCTTTTGAAAAAGCAAACGATCAAAAAGTAGAAATAATTCTGGGTTCTTCCGGCAAGTTATCTGCGCAAATTATCGAATCCGCTCCTTATGATATTTTTCTAGCAGCAGATCAAACCTACCCCAAAACCATCGCCGATCAATCGCTGACATTAAACAAACCACAGACCTATGCTCGTGGAGAATTGGTATTATGGACAACCAGTATCGATAGCACTTTGGATTTAACTATTCTTGACCTCAGTAAAATCAATCATTTTGCGATTGCCAATCCTGCCATTGCACCATACGGGAAAGCGGCTGAAGCTGCTCTGAAACATTATGGCTGGTTTGAGCAGCTGAGTAAAAAACTGGTACTAGGAGAAAGCATTGCGCAGACCAATCAATTTATTATGAACGGTAATGCGGAATTAGGATTTACCTCCCGTTCCTCCCTCATGGGTTCGCCATTACAAGGAAAGGGAACTTGGACAACGTTAAATGAAAAGTCCTATCCGTCGATTCGTCAGGATCTGGTGGTGTTAAAAAAGGCAAAGGAACGAGGAATGGATAAAGCAGCCTGGTCGTTTGTCAAATTTTTGCACTCCCCTACTGCTCAGGAAATTCTTATTCAACACGGCTACCAACTTCCGTAATTCTAATAGATGAACTGGACGCCTATTTTCCTTAGTTTACAACTGGCTTTTGTTACCACTATACTGTTGTTATTGATTGGTATTCCTATTGCCTACTGGCTGGCGAATACACGTAGTCGGCTACAATGGATTGTGGAGGCATTGGTTAGTTTGCCGCTGGTACTGCCGCCGACGGTATTGGGGTTTTATTTGTTATTGGCTTTTAGCCCAAATAGTGGGATGGGTTCTTTTTTTAAGGATACGCTAGGATTGGATTTGATTTTTAGTTTTGGAGGATTGGTGATTGGGTCCGTGATTTATAGTCTTCCGTTTATGGTGCATCCAATACAGGCAGGATTAAAAAATTTGTCGCCAGGATTGACGGAGGCATCCTATGTTTTGGGAAAATCAAAATGGACTACGCTACGCCGGGTCATTTTACCGAATATTAAGCCTTCTTTATTAACTGGCGTAATATTAAGCTTTGCCCATACGATTGGAGAGTTTGGCGTAGTACTGATGATTGGTGGAAATATTCCGGGACAGACGCGGGTGGCGTCGATTGCGATTTATGATAAAGTAGAAGCGTTGGATTATGCAGCCGCGCATGAATATGCGGCGGTGTTGCTAGCATTATGTTTTGGGATTTTGTTGTTACGTGGAGCCGTGGAAACGTATTGCAACACATAATTTTTATCAAAAAAGTTAAAAACCAGTTTGTTAAATTTCAATATAAAAAAACAACTAAAAAGTCAAAAAGCCACGTTCCACTTGGGAGTAACGGCGGAGCTGTCGCCAGGTAGTTTTACCGGGATATATGGCCCATCCGGTGCAGGAAAAACCACCTTGCTACGGTTGCTGTCAGGATTGGATCGAGTAGATCAAGGTCAGATTATTTTTAATAACCAAGTATGGGTTGATAGTGAAAAGAACATTTTTTTAACACCACAAAAGCGGTCTATTGGTTATTTATTTCAGGAATATCATTTGTTTCCGAATATGACGGTACGAGAGAATTTGGCATTTGCGGCAGATGAAAAGACGCCGAGCAATTTATTAGAAGAACTATTGGATATTACGGAATTGAAACAGCAACAGAAGCAGTATCCTGCTAGCTTGTCAGGTGGAGAACAACAACGAACAGCGCTAGCACGCGCACTTATGCGACAGCCTTCGCTGCTGCTATTAGACGAGCCATTGGCGGCACTTGATCCGACAATTAGGACTAGTCTTCAACAATATATTCACCAGATTCATCAGCGGTATCAGCTCAGCACGATCATGGTGAGTCATCAAGCAAGTGAGCTTGCGATGCTGTGTGATCAGGTGTTGGAAATGAAAGGAGGAAAAATAGTACGTAAGGGTACTCCTGATATTTTATTTAGTGATAAAGATACGATTGATCCAGGAAGTAGTCCGGTACGGGTCTTGGCGGTTTCTCAAACAAAAAACAGTATTATTGCAGAGCTTCTGGTGGGTACGCATAAAATGAGACTTGCTCTAAACGGGGAAAATCATGGTCGATTAAAGGCGGGAGATTTTATTGTTCTAAAAGCAGGAGATTTCACCATTATGGATATTAGTAATCATAAAAAAACTGAATAAATTCAGCCTTAAGCATGAA
>Ga0079203_1002194_pt1 | contig 13309 bp, 8 predicted proteins | sample PorBlaMBantryBay_FD_68602 | JGI IMG/M metagenome (GOLD analysis project Ga0079203, IMG submission 68602) | Marine algae microbial communities from Bantry Bay - Bantry Bay, Ireland | ecosystem: Host-associated > Algae > Red algae > Blade | place: Bantry Bay, Ireland
TAAACGAGGGTTTTACCCGTTCCTGTTTCCATTTCGATTGTCAATTCCTGTTCCTCAGTTATTTCCGCTATATCTTTATCTATTCCATTTTCATCAGTAATTCCAGTAATGTTCTTAATCGTTTCTTCTATAGTTAGGTTGCTATAGTTTGATCTAATTCCATCACTACAAGCATTATCGAAACTATTCTTATCGTTGCCCTCAAATACTTTGACAATTGAGCTAATAGCATTCTCTTGATAATCTAATTTCTCTAATTGTATTTCCATCTCTTTCTTCACGCTTGAGTTTTTTGATATTTGATTTTCTGTTCCGCTACTTTCATTGCTTCTAATCCAAGCTCTTCACCATCGACTTGATATACCAATTTGTCACTTAACCAAGCGAGAATAACTTCGTTTTTGTTCTCTAGATAGAAATTAGAAAGTGATTCTACCTGTTCTTTAGTTGGCATCCTTTCATCTCTTTCTATTTTGCTTAATATAGTTGGATCGATAGACAGTTTTGCCCCTACTTCTCGAAGTAAAAGATCCCTCTGTTCTCGTAATTCTCTTAAAGTTTCACCAATTGATTTCATCTGCCATTATTTGACTTGACAATATCTGGCGAATATAATAAATCTTTTTTGATGCGTTTGAGAGAAAAAGTAATTTTAGCACAACCGTACTAATTTAAATATGAAAAATTGCCATCTGAGCGTCATTTAATTATACATATGTAAGAAGCTATATTTTTGTAATGCTCTGGTTGTCAATAATCAGATAATTTGATGTGGTCCTATACAAATTTAGCTCTTAGCTTTCTTTTCAAAGTGTTAGTAAGAGGTTTGGAAAGAACAGTCCAAGTTTACTCAAGTATACTCAATTCAACTTGATTTTTGTATCGACCTTGCGGAATAGCCATGAGGTCTTCATGATTCCCTTTTTCGATGATCTGGCCGTCTTCTAAAACATAAATCATGTCTACATCTTTAATTGTACTTAAACGATGTGCGATGATGATTGATGTGCGACCTTCCATTAATTTGTTAAGTGCGTCTTGGACTATTTTTTCTGATTCTGAATCCAAAGCCGATGTTGCTTCATCCAATAATAAGATGGATGGATTTTTCAGTATGGCTCTTGCGATCGCAATCCGTTGTCGTTGACCACCTGATAGTTTGATGCCTCTATCACCTACTAGTGTATCTAAACCTTCTGGAAAACTTTCAATAAATTCCCATGAGTTAGATTGCTTAGCTGCAACGATGATGTCTTCTTCTGACGCGTCTAATCTACCATATTGTATGTTCTCTCGAATGGTGCCTCCAAACAAGATGGCGTCTTGCGGAACAATAGAAAAATTACGACGATAAGCTTGCAAATCGTAATCCAAAATATTGGTGTCATCTATAAATATATCTCCAGCATCTAATTCATACAATCTAAGCAAGAGAGCCATGACAGTTGACTTACCAGATCCACTAGTTCCAACCAATGCGATTCGTTTCTCTGGTTCGATTTCTAAACTTAGTCCTTTAAGTACGGTTATATCAGGTCGTGTCGGATAAGTAAATTTGACGTTTCTGAAACTTACTTTACCATACATGTTGTGCCGTCTACCATTATCGTGATTCTCCAATTCTGGAACAGATCCGATAATCTCTCTAACACGTTCGGTAGCCCCAAATGCGCCAATCAACTCTGTATAAAAATTACCTAATCCAGCAATTGCGGCTCCTATCACTCCAGTTATTCCTGTGAATGTTACCAGATCTCCAGCAGTCAATTCTCCTGTTTGTATCATCTTAGCACCAGACCAAAAAACAAAAATTATAGCTCCAGTAAATACGGTAACTATAAACGCGGCAAACAAGCCTCTTGATTTGGCATAAGTCAACGCTATGTCGACCACATTAGTGATAGAGCTACCATATCGTTTCGATTCAAATTCTTCGTTTGTGAATGATTTTACAGAGGTAATATTAGTAACCGTTTCATTCATAATGACATTAGAATCTGCTAAGGCCTTTTGTCTTTTCTTCGAAAGTGCTCGAATGTGTTTACCAAAAAATAAGGCACCTATGACGACAATCGGAAAAGTAGCTAGCATAATGATAGCTAACTTGGGAGCTTTAAATAAAATGAAGATAATGCCGCCTATAAGCATGATGACTTGTCTGACAAATTCAGCTAATACGATGGAAAAGACATTATACATTCGTTCTACATCGGCAGTTATTCGACTGACTAGTTCTCCGACTCTAGACTTCTCAAAAAAACCGACAGGAAGTGTCACCATTTTAGAATACAAATCTTTACGTATCGCAGCAGTACCATTCTCACTTACAATAGCAAAGAGATAAATTCTAAAAAACGATATGACACCTTGAAGGATGAAAATGATGAATAATACTAGACCTATTTTATTTAACGACCAGAAATCATCGCCTTTACCTGTTGCAACATCTACCATCCTACCTGCGACATCCATAACACCCAGAAATATGACGCTAGAGATTGCTAGTAAAATAAGACCGATAATAAACTGCCATTTATACGGTTTGATATAGGAGAATATTTTTAGCCATTCATTGAACGTCTCCTTACTAAATTTTGCTGCTGGTAAATTATCATCTATGTCAGCCTGATGTATCCTTCTTGCCATTTGTTTCTGTTAAACAACAATCACTATGAATCGTTGCTTCTTATCTAGCACAAAAGTATGAATATTCCCTTTGACAAGAGCTAATAGATTTTGATTTGCACCTCTAATTCAACCGTATATGTATATAGTAATTCTAACAAAGTGCCGATATTGGTTAGATTAAGCTATTATATGCTGCCAAATACTCAATTTTCATAATATTTAGCAGATTTCAAGGTAATTACCGTTACAATTCACTAATTTATACGACTAAATAGTATATAAGTTTTAAATAAAACAAAATGAAATCTAGAAAATTCAAACGAGGAGAACAGTTTTTTTTTCAGATAATTGATGACAATGGTAATGTGAAGATGGAAAGCAACTCCTTCTCAGACAAAGAGGACAGAAACAAGGCGTTGGATGAAGCAATGAATCCTTATGTCTCAAAGGGAAACGCTGATGACTACAAACCGCTTAATTTCTATGAATCAAATTCGAACTCAGAAAATGGTTTTGACAAATTTGACGCTGATGGAGAATTCTATTTTTGCTATTGTGCGAATGGTGTTGTCCATTTGATTTCAGAAGGTTATTCTTCAGAAAGCGGAAGGGATAACGGAATTGCTAGCGTTGAGAAAAACATGGCTAACAAAGATCGTTATTCCGTAAATCCATTAGCAAATGGCAAATGGTCTTTAAATCTAAAAGCTGGTAACCATCAAGAGATAGCAACAAGTCGCTGGTATAACTCAGAAGGAGAAGCGAATAATGCATTAGCTGCCTTATCCGGAGGTGGTAGTGCGGCTGCTATAGCAGGTAGAATGGCTAGCATAGGCGGAGCAGGTGCTTTAGGTGCTGTTGATGCGCCAAAGAAACGGAAGAAAAGAAAGAGTTCTAAACCAAAGGCTGAAAAAATCCCAATTTCAGACGGCTCATATACGTATAATGATGTAAAATATTATATACATAAAAGCAGTGGAAACGGTCAATATTATTTCTCTTTTAAAAATCCGAAGACCGATAAAACTATTTTAATGAATAGTGATGTTAGAGGATTTTCATCTGAAGCAGAGGCTAACGCAGGGATCAAAGCAGTTTTTGCAAATGCAAATGTTAAGTCCAAATACGACGATAGAGCGACTAAGAACGGCAAGTTCTGGTTTTATTTGACTGATGGTAAAGACAAAAATGTTGGTAAGAGTATCTTCTTTGGTTCAAAAGAAGACATGCAAACAGCTATTGGTCTTTTAGTAGGGCCTCCAGGAGGAGCTGCTAAAGCTGGAGCTTCTGCCGCCTCTAGTGATGGCAATCAAGATGAATATTTACCATTAGTTTCTTATACAGGTAATAAATCTGACATTAACAAAGACTTTATCACTTTTGAACAGGACGGGCAATACTATTTTGCTTGGATGGTTGATGGTAAAGTTTACATGAGAAGTCAAGGATATACAGCAGAAGCTGGTCGTGACAATGGCATTAATTCAGTGATAAACAATAGAGATAAGGAAGAGCGATATGCTGATCTCTCAGACAGTGGTCAAAACTTTGTTATTCTTAAAGCTGGCAATAGTCAGGAAATAGCTCGATCAGGTCCCATTAGTGAAGGCTGGACACAGTATAGATCAGCAGGTCTAGCTTCATTAGGTTTGGGAGCTGCAGCTATAGCAGTTGAAGAAGCAAGAAAAAAAGCTGCGAACGAAGCAGCAAGACAACGAATAGAAGCTGAAGCGAAGCGAAAAGAGGATGAAGCAAGACTACAAGCAGAAGCAGAGGCAAAACGAAAAGCGGAAGAAGAAGCAAGACTAAAAGCAGAAGCTGAGGCCAAACAAAAAGCGGAAGAAGAAGCAAGATTGAAAGCAGAGGCCGATGCAAAACAAAAAGCAGAGGAAGAAGCAAGATTAAAAGCAGAAGCCGAAGCAAAACAAAAAGCAGAGGAAGAAGCAAGAGCAAAAGCAGAGGCCGAAGCTAAACAAAAAGCCGAAGAAGAAGCAAGAGCAAAAGCAGAAGCCGAAGCAAAACAAAAAGCAGAGGAAGAAGCAAGATTAAAAGCAGAAGCCGAAGCAAAACAAAAGGCAGAGGAAGAGGCGAGATTAAAAGCAGAAGCTGAAGCAAAACAAAAAGCTGAAGAAGAAGCAAGAGTAAAAGCGGAAGCTGAAGCAAAACAAAAAGCAGAGGAAGAAGCAAGAGTAAAAGCGGAAGCTGAAGCAAAACGAAAGGCAGAGGAAGAGGCAAGATTAAAAGCAGAAGCTGAAGCAAAACAAAAAGCTGAAGAAGAAGCAAGAGTAAAAGCGGAAACTGAAGCAAAACAAAAAGCTGAAGAAGAAGCAAGAGTTAAAGCGGAAGCTGAAGCGAAACAAAAAGCTGAAGAAGAAGCAAGAGTAAAAGCGGAAGCTGAAGCAAAACGAAAAGCGGAAGAGGAAGCAAGAGTAAAAGCGGAAACTGAAGCAAAACGAAAAGTTGAAGAAGAAGCAAGAGTGAAAGCGGAAGCTGATGCGAAGCGTAAAGCCGAAGAAGCTGCTAAAGCTAAAGCCGACGAAGAAAGAAAATCAAGTCAAGCGACTAAGATTGCCGCTGGTGCTGCTATGGCTGGTGCTGGGGCATTAGGTGCCGTCAAAATGAGTAATAAAGACAAAGGAGATGAAGATGACTATCTCGTTTGTAGCGTCTACGAAAAACGTTTGCTAGATTCTAGATCATCAAAATATCCAGAATTTATAACATTCAAGTCGGATAACGGAGAGCACTATTTTGCTCTAGTGAAAAATGATAAGGTCTTTCTAAGAAGTGAAGGTTATACAACAGCAGAATATAGAGATAATGGAATTGAATCCGTTCTTAAGAATAAAGACAATAGAGATCGTTTTTCTGTAGAAAAGAAAAGAGGCTTAGAATATGTTGTTCTAAAATCTTCAGGCGGTCATGAAATCGCTCGTTCGTGCCCAATGAAAGATGGAGCTGTTGGATGGTTACCAGGTGCAGTGGCTGCAACTGCTGCCGCAAGTGCTGCTGCCGTAGTCACGCCAAAGGCAACAACAAAGAAGGTCGTTGAGGCAAGCTCAATGGAAACTAGTAAAGTTGCAGCCAAGACAATAGAAAGAGAACCTGTAGCCGCTGCAGGTGGCACTGTAGGTGGCAGCGATAATGGCGGTTGTATGAAGTGGTTGCCTTGGTTAATAGGATTAGCACTTTTAGGGCTTTTATTACTCTTCTTATTAAGAGGATGTAATAAAGAAACGGTCGTCCCAGCTGCTGTTACTGAAAAAGCTGCGGCAGTTGTTGAAGAGGTTAAAGAAGCTGCTGTAGAGGTTAAGGAAGAAGTAAAAGAGGTCGTGAAGAAAGTAGAACCAAAGTACGAGCCACCATCAACTAAAGGTTATAAATCAAGCGGGTTTTAGACTTGCTAGAATAACAGTTGATTTAAAAATAGTAAAGAGACTTGGAATTTGTTTCCAGGTCTTTTTCTTTTTTGGCTAGATCTTTCTTGCAACTTTACTTTGTTGTAAGCAACTGCCTAAAAGCGAATTCACGCACGTCCTAAAATCTAACATCAAGCTTGCAAGCACTAAAAGCTAACAGTTAGTTCATGAGTACTAAAAGCTAACAGCCAGTTCACGAGCACTAAAAGCCAACAGCAAGTTCACAAGCACCCCAGAATAAAAAACTAGCCACTAGAAGAAGAATTCAACATTAATTAAGCTTACTTTACACAGTACATGTCTGTCTACCAAAAATATCAAGAAAAGTATATTCACTTAATGAATGAATACCCTGCTATTCAGGATTTGAAAAATCGAGCGATAAGTAAAATTCCTAAAGTAGCCTCAGAATATTTAGAGACAGGTACAGATGATGAGACAACACTGAAAAACAACATTAGAGATTTATCTAGAATAAGATTTAGACCAGAGTTTTTGAAAGGAACTCTAGATGTAGAATTGAGCACTATCCTATTTGGACATAAGTATTCAGCTCCATTTGGAATTGCACCAGTTGGTCTTACCGGCCTCATGTGGCCAGGTATTGAGAAGATGCTTGCACAAGGAGCAAAGGATATGGACATACCTTTTTGTTTGAGTACTGTTGCAACGGAAACTCCAGAAGAAATTGCACCTCTACTCTCTCCGGCTTCTGGTTGGTTTCAATTATATGTACCACCGGATATGCCTACGACTTTGGATATTCTACAACGAGCGAAAAATGCAGGCTTTAAGCAATTGTTGATTACAGCAGATATACCACAAGCAAGTCGTCGACAACGATCAAGACGATCAGGACTAAAGATGCCACCAAAATTAAATGCACAATTAGTTTGGGATGGTATCACTCATCCTCATTGGTTAATGGCAACATTGAAGAATGGACTGCCAAGATTGCGGACAACTGAAGGTTACAAGACATTTAGAATGTCTGTAGAAGCTTTTCAAGAAAAGCAGCAAGGAAGTAATTTGTCATGGGAATATGCAAAACAAATAAAAGAAGCTTGGGATGGACCTGTATTGCTGAAAGGGATCATGAGTGCAGATGATGCGCTTAAAGCAATTGATACTGGCTTCGATGGCATCGTTGTCTCTAATCATGGAGGCAGACAATTTGATGCAGCGCCATCAAGTATTTCTGTATTGCCAGATATAGCTGCTGCGGTAAATGGTCAGATACCTATAGTTTTTGATGGAGGCATCCGCACTGGATTAGACATCATTCGAGCGATAGCATTAGGTGCAGATTTCGCCTTAGTCGGTAGAGCGTTTATTTATAGCGTATGTGCCCTCCAGGATCTTGGCCCGCATCATGCCTATAAAATCCTGTTCGAAGAAATGGAAAATAATATGCGCCAAATTGGAATTGAAAACATCGATCAAATAAAGGTACTTGACACCATTATTGAAACCAATAGTCATTGACTATTTTTTAGATTCGGCTCGTAGTAGCATCTCATCCATAACCTCATCCAATTGTTCAGCACCAATTCCTTTCATGATAATTTTATCGTCTCTATCAATAAAAAAGAATCGAGGTGTCTGTACGGCATTATATTTTTTGAGAACTTTCGATCGTTGGTATTGATCGCCTAGATTTACAAACTCACCCATATCAAGATCTTTAATGCCATCCCAACAGAGTTGATAATCCTTGCCTAGTTTGGTACAAATAGCAATGATCTCAACTCCTTTATCTTTATAGTTCTTGTAGAATTCCTTGACAATTGGTACTGCCTTAGTACAATGGCCACAATCTGGTTTCCAGAAAAATAAGACTCTATAATCTGCATCAATATCATCAAGACCGATTAACTCTCCTTCAAGATTGTACCCTTGAAAATCAGGTGCCGTACTACCTATTAAGGTAGGTTTTAGTTTTAAAGCGTCAGATACAATTTTTTTCGCATTCTCCTCATCGACCCAAGGTGCTTTATTTTTTCCATAATAATTTTCTGCCAGATAGACATAAACAGCATCTTGACCAACGACTTTACTTTTAGCGTAATCATTGATAAATTGGCTTAAGTAATATTTATAAATCTCTTCTGTAGGTTCCATTGCTTCTAGAATAAAGTCAAGTGTTTGTATGACAGAATCAGGAACTTGGTAAGTCAGTTTTTGCTTATAATAATCAATACGATCATTAAAAAATGGCGTGCGAATGCTTATCGGATTTGCCATTTCAATATTATCAAAATAATGCTTGCGAAAGTATTGGTATTTATTATTGTGTACTTCTTCATCTGTACCCTCAAATTCTGGTACATCAAGTGGACGATTCGCTTTGATCATTAGTGAAGTAATTGTGTGAGGATACGCAGCCATTATTGTTTTCTGGCGATCGCTTACTTCATTATCAAGTATTTCGATTTTAGCCTCTATATCTTGTATCTCTGTTTCAGATAATCCTTCTTTATTTTTTTCTTCAACCAAAGGCTCTCGTTTATTCCGTCGTTCACTTAAAAAAGCTAAATAATCACCAAACAACTGATTTTCGTTCGATCCCTTGTATGTTATATTGGATTGGTCTTTGGCGTCAAAATCAATGGTAAATTGTTGCTCCTTAGCGTCAACCATAAATTGCACAATCTGATTGTCTGGTTTTAATAAGAGTATGTAAACACCAGGATCCAAAGATTCCTCGCCACTTAAAACGAATTTGCTTTCTGGATCTTTCAAAAGTGTGTCTTGTACCAATGTCTGTTTACCATAATAATAACCGACGATAAGCGTGTCTTGCTCGTAGTTATCAATGGTAATCACAATCTCATGACCATCAGAAGCTTGAGCTGTCTGAAAAGAGAATAATAAGGCAAATAGAATGTAAGTATATTTAAGCATAAGCTATGTATAATCTAGTGTCGTAACACTAAAGGTATTGAAGGAATTGATGTTAATGGTTGATTTAATAATAGTTTAACGAAGATTTAGTTAAATCTAGGCTAATTGGACACATTACCGGCCAAAAGATACAAAATAGCCATTCTTACTGCTACTCCATTTTCTACTTGTTCGAGTATAATTGATTGATCTGAGTCGGCCACATCACTACTCAATTCTACTCCCCTATTAATGGGGCCAGGATGCATAATGATTACCGACTTGTTTAGAGAGTCCAATAATTGTTTGTTGATACCAAAATAACGTGAATACTCTCTTAAAGAAGGGATAAATTTGATGTCTTGTCTTTCTAATTGAATTCGAAGTACATTGGCAACATCACACCATTCTAAAGCCTCTTTAATATTATAGAAAACTGTTACTCCAAGCGTATTAATGTGTTTTGGTATGAGTGTCGGAGGTCCGCAAACAGCCACCTTAGCACCTAGTTTATTTAAGCATATGATGTTGCTTAAAGCAACTCTTGAATGTTTGATATCACCAACAATGACAATCTTTTTGCCCTTAATCTTACCGATCTTTTCTTGAATAGAGAAAGCATCTAACAGGGCTTGTGTTGGATGTTCGTGTGTACCATCACCAGCATTTACGATACTGGCATCAATATGTTGTGCTAGATAATAGGCTGCCCCAGGAGCGGGATGTCTCATCACAATCATATCAACTTTCATCGAAAGGATATTATTTACTGTGTCTAAGAGCGACTCGCCTTTTTTTACTGAAGAAGAAGATGCCGAAAAGTTAATCACATCTGCCGACAATCTTTTTTCGGCTAATTGAAACGACATTTTCGTTCTTGTCGAATTTTCATAAAACAAATTAGCAATAGTAACGTCTCTTAAAGAAGGTACTTTTTTTACTGGGCGATTTAATACTTCTTTAAAATTAGTTGCGGTTTGAAATATGGTCTCTATATCTTCTTTGGTAATGTACTTGATCCCAAGTAAATGTTTCGTTGACAGTGAGGAGACTATCGCCATTAACTTTGTTTTGTTGGAAATAAAATAATTTGATCTTTACCATCGTGCTCTTCCCATTCTACCTTCACGTAAGCTTCATCTATGGCATCAATAGTTATACCAGTATAATTTGGTTCTATCGGAAGGTGTCTATTGAAACGCCTATCTACTAAGTTTAATAACTCCACACGTTTAGGTCTACCATAATGACCTAAAGCGATCAAACCCGCTTGAATCGTCCGACCAGAATACAGCACATCATCTATCAACACAACTTCCTTATCCTCTACATTAAAATCCATCTCTGTATTGCTAGCCAATAATGGTGTTTCTCTTCTTCTATAATCATCCCTATAAAACGTGATGTCTATTTTCCCATAAGGGAATGATAACTTTGGGTTTATTTCTTTAAGCTGCTTGACAATCCTGTCGGATAATTGCACACCTTTTTCTTGTATACCAATGATACAAGTATCTTCAAAATCCTGGTACTCCTCAATAAGCTGATGACACAACCGCTCGATTGTCAATTTAAATTGTTGATTGTCTAATATGATTCTAGACTTAGCCATTATGATTTGGCTTGTTTTTTGGCCCAGCTATCTTTGAGACTGACAGTTCGATTAAAGACCAAATTTTCAGGAGTTGAAGATTCATCCACAACAAAATAACCTGTACGCATAAATTGGAAAACACTTCCAGGTGCGGCTGATGCTAGTGAAGATTCAGCTAAAGCGTTTGATATGGTTTTTAGTGAATCAGGATTTATAAACTCAAGGTAGTCTTTGCCATCATGGCCGTCTGGTGTAGGATCTGTAAATAAATGCTCATACAGATTTACTATAGCTGGTACCGATCCTTCGGCAGCAACCCAATGTAGAGTGCCCTTTGCTTTGATACCTGAATTGTCTTCGCCACTTTTTGTATTGGGATAATAACTGCAATGCACCTCAGTCACCTTACCATCAGCATCAGTGATGAATTTTTCACAATTAAGTATGTAAGCATATTTCAATCTGACATTCCGTTCTGGTGCCATTCTAAAATACTTCTTAGGAGGATCTATCATGAAATCTTTACGATCAATATAAATCTCTTTGCCAAAAATTAAATCTCTATATGATGGGACTTCATCTTCTGGATTATTCAACGCTTTTAAGGTTTCAGTCTGACCTTCAGGGTAATTTGTGATCACTACCTTAAGTGGATCAAGGACAACATTAACTCTATCAGCCTGTTTATTCAATTCTTCACGAACACAAAATTCGAGTAGGCCCAGATCTATTAGGTTTTCTCTTTTTGTCATCCCTACCTTATCAATGAAATTTCTGATCGCTGCTGCCGGATAACCTTTTTTTCTCAAGCCTGACAAAGTAGGCATACGTGGATCATCCCAGCCTGAAACGTGTCCTTCAGTGACAAGTTTGAGAAGCTTACGTTTGCTAGTAATCATATACTCAACGTTCATTCGACTAAACTCACGTTGCATCGAAGGAAAGATTTCTAAACTTTTAATCAACCATTCGTACAGGTCTCTATGATGTCTGAATTCTAGAGAGCAAAGGGAGTGGGTGATTTCTTCTATGGAATCTGATTGTCCATGCGCAAAATCATACATCGGATATATACACCAATCATCACCAGTGCGATGATGTGTCTCTCTTTTAATCCGATATAGAATGGGATCTCTCAACAACATATTCGGAGCTGCCATATCAATTTTGGCTCTCAGCACTAAGGAGCCATCTGCGTGTTTCCCTTCTTTCATTTCAGTGAATAATTGCTTATTCTCTTCAATAGGTCTGTCTCTGTTTGGGCTGTTACTGCCAGGTTCAGTTGGAGTACCTTTTTGCTCAGCCATTTCATCCGGTGAGAGGTCATCGACATATGCTAGTCCTTTATCGATTAACTTGTGGGCAAATGCATACAACTGCGGGAAATAGTCAGAAGCATAATATTCTCTGTCTTCCCAATCATAACCCAACCATTTGATGTCTTTTTTTATGGCTTCGACATAGGCGGTCTCTTCAGTTGCAGGATTGGTGTCATCAAATCTTAAATTGGTTTTGCCATTATATTTTTCTGCAAGTCCAAAATTAAGGCAGATCGCTTTTGCATGACCTATATGTAAATAACCATTTGGTTCTGGCGGAAACCTTGTGTGTACTCGACCACCATGTTTGCCAGACTCTATGTCTTCTTCAATTATTTCCTCTATAAAATTCTTTGACTCGTATTCCTTGTTTTCCATACTACATTCGTTCTGGCATCTCGATACCTAATAAATTTAATGAAGATTCTAATACATTACCTACTGCTTTACATAGACGTAATCTAAATGCTTTTGCTCCTTCTGTCTCGGCACTTAATATTCTAACGTCATGATACATTTTGTGAAATTGCTTAGCCAGCACATAACTGTAATTAGCAATCAATGATGGATCATAATTATTAGCTGCTTGTTCAATGATCTGTGGATATTGCAGCAATGATTTGATTAAATCCTTTTCTGCAACTTCTAATGCATAACCGCTAAAATCAGCTTCTGGCAACTTATCTAATTTTCTAAAAATAGAACTGATGCGCACAAAAGCATTTTGAATGTATGGCCCAGTTTGACCTTGCATATCAACAGACTCTTGCGGATTGAACACCATTCTCTTTTTTGGATTCACCTTTAGGATGAAAAATTTCAACGCACCCAATCCGATTCGTCTGTATATTTCATTTTGGCCCTCAGCATCTAACTGGCTAACCTCTCCCCTTTCTTGAGCACCTAGTCGCGCCTCTTCAATGACCTCTGCTACCAAGTCGTCAGCGTCAACAACTGTTCCTTCTCTAGATTTCATTTTGCCAGAAGGCAGATCAATCATACCGTAGGACAAATGATATAAACCATTTGCATACGGACGATCCAATTTTTTCATGATCTCAAACAAGACCTTAAAATGATAATCTTGTTCATCACCGACGACATAGACCATTTGTTGTGCACCTTGCTCAGCATATCTAATGTCAGCAGTTCCGAGATCTTGAGTCAAGTATACACTTGTGCCATCAGAACGCAGGATTATCTTTTTATCAAGGCCTACATCTTCAAGGTCAACCCAAATACTGCCATCAATTTCTTTATAAAATGTCTTGTCTTTCAAACCCTCTAGTACGACTTCTTTACCCTTTAAGTAAGTCTCTGACTCGTAGTATATTTTATCAAAATTGACGCCTAGGTTTTTATACGTGGCATTGTGACCATCATATACCCAGTTGTTCATTTGATTCCAAAGAGCTTTCGTTTCCTCGTCGCCATCTTCCCACTTCAGTAGCATCTCTTTTACTTCT
>Ga0079203_1002203_pt1 | contig 13263 bp, 10 predicted proteins | sample PorBlaMBantryBay_FD_68602 | JGI IMG/M metagenome (GOLD analysis project Ga0079203, IMG submission 68602) | Marine algae microbial communities from Bantry Bay - Bantry Bay, Ireland | ecosystem: Host-associated > Algae > Red algae > Blade | place: Bantry Bay, Ireland
GAAATGAATCGAATCAAAAATGACGCGAATACTCACTGTATTTAAGGATTTTTTGGTGAAGAGTCATTTTAAAAGAAATACTCAAAAAAGTAAATAAATTTGTGAAACAGTGTATTAGTAAAGAGAAATAAATAAATTAGACCAAGATGCAAAATATTTTTTTGTTAGGCAAAATCATTTTTGAGGCGCATAGCTGGGCTACGTAACGAGAAAATGATGAAGCATAACGGAAAAAGATACAGTAGCTTGGTCTGAGTTATTTATTTCTCTTTACTTAAGGTTAAAAAAGTTCAAATGTAAGTAGCAAGCATGAGTTGATAACTTATTTACTTTCAGTGAATTATGTAATTTTTGTTTGTAAATGTTTTTAAATAAAAAAGAATTTCGATAGTATAAATTGAGTTGAATTAATCATTTTGCGAAGCAAAATATACATTCACTACTCAATACTCTCCCACTCATCACTCAATTAATTATGGCAAAAGCTCAGGATAAAACCGTAGAAGAAAAACTGCAAGCGATGTTCGACTTGCAAGTCATTGATTCAAAAATTGATGAAATACAGGTGTTAAGAGGTGAACTTCCAATGGAAGTCAAAGACCTTGAAGACGAGATAGAAGGGCTTAGAACCCGCCTCAGTAAACTCGAAACCAGCGTCAAAAAATACGAAGACGAGATCGCTCGTTATCGCAATAGCGGCAAGGAAGCCGAGACACTCATTTTGCGTTATCAAAAGCAACTTGACGACGTAAAAAACAATCGTGAGTACGAGGCACTCAACAAAGAAATTGACCTGCAAAGACTCGAAATACAGCTTGCGGAAAAGAAGCAGAAAGGGTCGCAAAAAATGATTGATGATAAAAGTGTGCAATTGAACTCGACCAAAGAGCGCATCGAAGGGAAAGAGAAGGAATTGGAAGATAAAAAAGTGGAACTGGAAAAAATTACCAAATCCACAGAAAAGGAAGAAGAAAAGCTGACTAAAAAATCTGTGAGAGCCAGAAAAGGTATCGAAGAACGATTGCTTCGTGCCTACGACAAAGTTCGTGGAGCTTACCGAAACGGCTTGGCAGTGGCTACCGTAGAACGCGATTCTTGCGGTGGTTGCTTCAACAAAATACCACCTCAAACTCAACTCGAAATCGGACAACGTAAAAAAATCATCGTCTGCGAACACTGCGGACGGGTATTGGTCGATAATGAGATTGCGGGTATCGTCGAACCCACCGAAGCATAAACGAATTTATTTGGTATAAATTTTGACCATTCCAATGCTGCAATGCGGGACTTCTGTATTGCAGCATTTTTTATTTAAGACCAAACTATGCGTTTTATTTTACTGCTACTCCTGCTCACCAATACCTTAGTAGTACGCGCTATGGGTACATTCGAATTTAGCCCCGATGTAAAAACCGCTTACGAACTCGCCCTTAGCCTTCGACTCGACGAAGCGCAACAACACCTCAATCACGAAAAACTCAACAATCCCGACAATCTCCTCCCTTTACTCATCGAAGATTACATTGATTTTTTTACGGTTTTTATCAATGAAAATAAGGCTGAATTTGACCGCCTCGAACCCAACAAAAACCGTCGCTTAGACCTCATCCGAAATGGCAATCCCAACTCACCTTATTACCTCTACGCCCAAGCCGAAATCACCTTACATTGGGCATTGATTCGCCTCAAATTTGAACAAAATCTGACCGCTGCCCGCGAAGTTCGGAGAGCTTACAAACTACTTGAAGAAAACACCGCCAAATACCCTGATTTTATGGCAGGGAAAAAAACACTCGGCTTGCTACACGCCATCATCGGCACGATACCCGACAACTATCGGTGGGTCGTCAAAATGGTCGGCATGGAAGGTACGGTAGAGCAAGGCAAACGCGAACTTCAAGAGGTGATTCGCTACGCTCAGGTCAGACCCGATTTTCTTTTTGGACAAGAAACCGTCGTTATGTACGCGCTTCTGATGGTTTATATTGGCAATGACGAAGCAGAGGCTTGGACAGTCGTTAGTAATGCCGACATCAATGTCGAGGACAATCCTCTCGCCGCCTTCATACTTGCGAATGTCGCTATGCACAACGGACGCAATGATGAAGCCATTGACATCCTCGAACGTGCGCCACGAGGTGCCACTTTTCATCAGTTTCATTACCTTGACTTTATGCTTGGTTTGGGCAAACTCTATCGCTTAGATGATGATGCTGACGAATATTTGCAACGATATGTCGATAATTTTAACGGGCAAAATTATATCAAAGAAGCCTATCAAAAATTGGCATGGTACGAACTTTTATTTGGCACAGAACAAGGCTACCATAAGAATATGCAATATTGTCACAGCAAGGGTAAAGGCATTATGGAGAGTGACAAAAAAGCGGAAAAAGAAGCCATAGAAGGGCTTGTACCAAATCGTGATTTGATAGAAGCCAGATTATTATTTGATGGCGGTTATTATGATAAATCGTTAAATATATTGCGTTCAAAAACAACGCATGACTTTCGTAATGAACGCCAACTCCTTGAATACCTTTATCGGCTCGGAAGGGTCTATCACAAGAAAAAAAATACTGAAAAAGCGATTGAATACTATCAAAAAGTCATACACGAAGGTAGCGACAAACCCTGGTATTTTGCTTGCAGTGCCGCCTTACGAACGGGTAATATTTACGAATCACAGGGCAATTACGCGCAAGCGCGTGTATATTATAAAAAATGTCTTGCCTTATATCCCGACGAATATCGAAACGGCTTACACCAGCACGCCAAAGCCGGATTGAATAGAATGAAGAAATATTGAATGTACTCTTATCAAGCAAGGCGAGGGGAAAAGCCTTGAAGAAATGAAAGTTGAGTGCGGAGTATAATAAACTTTATTCCACCCATGAAAGTAAAACATATCGCCATAGCCTTCCTATTCGTTACTTGCAATTCTGTGGAATCAAAGAAGCAAGTCGTCCAATCAAAATCTACCGTAGAAGAAAAGACAACTCAAGTTGCCCCAAAATACCTCGCCGATGCCTTCGATTTTCCCGTAGGAAAGCCCGATGCAAAACAATACTACAACGCCCAACCATTCGGCGAAAACAACCATTTGGGTGACGATTGGAATGGCACAGGCGGTGGCAATACCGACTTAGGCGACCCGATTTATGCGATTGCGAATGGCTATGTGAAATTTGCAGAAGATTACGGTGCAGGTTGGGGGAATATTGTACGAATCGTACATTTTCTACCGGATGGAGAGGTGTACGAATCCTTTTACGCGCACTGTGATACGATACTCGTAGAGGCAGGGAATTGGGTAAAACGTGGTGAACAAATCGGCACCATCGGCAATGCAGACGGTATATATTATGCTCATTTACACTTTGAGATGCGAGCAGATACGAGCTTGCCCGTAGGTGGTGGATACTCTGCAAATACGACGGGTTATCTCGACCCTACGGAATTTATTGAAAAAAACAGAAACCTTGCAACGATGAATGACAGACGTTGAATATTTATTGGTCGCTTTCTTTTCTCTGCAATTTAATCCTGTCCAAAAACACCAAAACTAAGACATCTATCGTATATTTGTCCGCTTATTTTTTCTCTCGAATATTTTGACAAATGAAAAAAACAATAACACTACTCACACTATTACTCGCATTTTGTACAGTTGGTTTTACACAATTTATAGATGATTTCGATGACGGTTCATTTTCTGATGGACCGATATGGAATGGCGATACGGGCGTATTCATAGTTAATACGGATGGAGAACTTCAACTCATGGATAATGCTGCCAATACTACTTACCTATCGGCAGATGTACAGGGCGAAATGCTGTGGGAGTTTTATTTTTCATTAGATTTTTTGCCATCGGGCAACAACCAACTTAGGATATTTCTCAACTGCTCCAATGCCGACCTTTCAGGTTCGGGATACTTTTTACAAATCGGAGAAAGTGGCTCTGATGACGCTATCGAACTCCGAAAAACTACTGGCAGTTCATCTTCCGTAGTATTGCGGGGAACAGATGGTACGGTTGCTTCAAAACCCAAGTCGCGTGTACGTGTCATACGCGATGCAGCTAACAATTGGGAATTATTGGCAGACCATACAGGCGGTACAAATTTTATCTCAGAAGGAACTGCCAATGACAATACTTATCCTTCCGGTGACTTCTTCGGATTCTACTGTCAATACACGAGCACCAATAATGATGCTTTCATCTTCGACGATATTCGTATTGATACCATCATAACAATGCCACCTAAAATCCAATCCATTACGCCCATTTCAAATACCGCTTTAGATGTTCGCTTCACGGAAACTGTCATCTCGTCTTCTGCCGAAAATACAGCCAATTACACTGTTGCAAATGTCGGCAATCCTGCCACGGCTACGCTTGATGCTGCGGATGCTACTTTGGTACATCTGACAGGATTTTCTCCTGCTTTTACTAATGGACAAACTTATACGCTTAATGTCACCGGCGTAGCTGACCTCACAGGCAACCTTGCCGACGACAGTGAATCTTTCAGCTTTTTTATTGCAAAACAAGTCGCGCCTTTTGATATTTTGATTAATGAATTTCTCGCAGATGCTGATGCTAATTTGTCCGGTTTTCAATCGGTAGAGTATATCGAATTATATAATCGCAGCAATAAAGCTGTCGAATTAAGTGAACTTCAATTTTCGGATGGTGCTAATTTCAAAACATTGCCTCAACATGTCCTCGCTCCCAGCGAATATGTTATTTTGACAGATGAAGGAAATGAAAATTTATTTACAGTTACAACATTGGCAATTAGCATCAGCCTTAGTAATGGCAGCGACGAAATGTGGCTGCAAAACCTTGATGGACAAACAATCCATCGAAAAGCCTACAATAGTCTCGAAGTCGAAAAAGGCTTTTCAACAGAACTGGTCAATCCTGACGCTTTTTGCATGTTGAATAATTGGCAAATTACCGAGAGTCCGCTTGGTGGTACGCCGGGCATCGCAAATTCTGTTTTAAACGCCACAGCCGACCAAGGCGGACCAAATATCATCTGTGTGAATATGGAAAGTGAAAATAGCATTCGCATATTATTTGATGAAATTTTGGACGAAAACACCGCCCAAGATGCTTTCAATTATGAAGTTGACAACAACATTGGAAGTCCGACAAATGCCATGCTTGATGCAACAGGCGATGCCGTCATTTTAAATTTTAATACTTCTTTTGATGAGGATGTCATTTATGCGGTCAGCATCAATAATGTATCAGATTGCACAGGTACGAACCCTATTGGTACGTCGAATATCGGTCAATTCTCTAACAGTACTGCCCAAGCCGGAGATTTGATTATTAATGAAATACTCTATGACGCGCCGACAGGCGGCGTTGATTTTATTGAAATTTATAATAATTCAGACAAAATAATATCGCTAAATGGACTACAAATACTTGAAATAGAGGACGATGGAGATGATTTTGATGTAGATGTAGAAACTCGTTGTCCATTACTGCCGGGAGAATATATAGCGTTTAGCGAAGACCCGCAAAGCACGATTTTCAGTTATCCGCTTACACCCAATCCCGACGGAATATTGTCGCTTGATTTACCTGCTTTTGATGCTGGTAGCAGTGTATATTTACTCGGCGAAATGCAACTTCTTGGGCGCGATACAATTGACGGATTTACTTTTAATAATACCTATCACAATCCCTTATTAGGCAGCACCAAAGGTGTTTCGCTCGAACGCATTGACTTCGACCTAATTACACAAAACCCTAATAATTGGCAATCAGCAGTCGAGTCAGTAGGTTGGGCAACACCTGCTTACGAAAACTCGCAACGCTTTACAGGCACAGGCGGTAGTAGTAACAAATGTGTGATCATCAATCAAGAAGTCTTTTCGCCGGACGGTGACGGTTATCAAGATTTTCTACTTATCGACTACGACCTTGACGCTCCCGGTTATATTGCCAATGTGCGTATATTCGACACAAGAGGTCGTCAAGTCAAAGAACTGATAAATAATCAATTCCTCCAACCGCGTGGCTTTTTTCGTTGGAATGGCGATACCGACGAGGGCGAAAAAGCTCGTATCGGCATCTATATTGTATGGGTAGAATTATTTGATGTGAATGGTAAGGTGACGCGCTGCAAGCAGCCTTGTGTTGTAGCGGGTAATCTTTGAAAATACAAGTGTCAAGCGCAAGTCCAATAATTAATTCGCTTTCAGCGAATTATAATATTTTTAAAATAGTTATTGAACTTGCGCTTGATACTGGGTGGAGGACAAATTTTTAATCTGCCTCGTACCGACGACTTTAGCCGTCGCGGGAAAGTACCGAGCCACTTGACGGCTAAAGTCGTCAGTACAGTGGCATTTCAAAGTAAAGTTAAAAAATTTGTCCTGCACCCTTGATACTTGAATTTGTACTTATCTCAGCAATTTTGCTTTTTCTTTGACAAACTCTTCTTCACTGATGAAGCCTCTGTCGCGCAATTCGCCCAAGCGTTTTAATTTGACTAATAACACATCATCAAGTCCGCGTTCAGCTTCGGGCGGAGTTATATTTTTCGCAATGAGGCGAAAACCATTGGCTTTGAAGGTATCGTATTCAGCCTGAATACGCAGAAAAGCGAGTGCATCGGTTGATTTGATTTTATCAATTTCCGTAAAACCCAAAGCAACGGCTTTATCCAAGTGAAAAAAGCCTTCGTCTGCCTGTTCCGTCATGGAGTACGCGCAAGCAAGATAAAAATGAGTCTTAGGGTTATTGGGTCTTACGCCGAGTGATTTTTTAAAATCTACTATAGCTTCTTTAAAATCAAAATCTTTGTATTTCTCAACGCCTTTTTTGAGATAAGGATCAGGCTTTGCCGAAGTCGCCCTACGGCGAGTTGGTTGATACTCTTGAGTCTTTGCTGACTGCCTTTGTTGTCTGCGTTGCCTTTGCTCTTGCGCTACATTTCTACGATAGTCTCGCTTATCTACAAATCCACGATTATATTTCATATCAAATACCTCGGGATCCATCACAAAAAATAATATCGCATCCACGAAAGCAATCAACCAGACGATGGGCAACCAACAAAACATAAGATATGCGATGCCAAGTCCACCTTGTCCGAGGTAAAATCTATGTATGCCCAGCCAGCCGAATAATAGTGCCAATATGCCCGCTACATTTTTATCTTTCATATCTATATTGTAGGTAAGAGGTCATGTTTGTTGCAAAGTTATCTATTTTAGAACGTTAAAAAATTTATTTTAGTTGTAGATTTTTACAAAATAACTTTACAAAAACAATTTTGAAAGTTTTTTCTACTTATGTAGGCGTTTTTTCTATGAAAATCGGACTTTCTAAAAATATCTCAACAGGAAAGCCTAATCATTTACGAGAATGAAATTAATCCTTCAATTCAACAATACCCTCAAATTTTATAGTAATTTTGTATTGGAGTACAATACAAATAAATGAAAATAGCTGTAATTGGTGCTGGACCTGCCGGAATGACTGCCGCATATATATTGGCAAAAAATGGTATTGAGGTCGATTTATATGAAGCGAGTAGTGCCGTTGGTGGCATGGCACGCACGATTGATTTGTGGGGACAAAAGGTCGATATTGGTCCTCATCGTTTCTTTAGTAATGACAATCGTGTCAATACACTTTGGCTCGAAGTAGCCGGAAAAGACTATCGCATGGTCGATAGACTCACCCGAATTTATTATAATAAAAAACTATTCAATTATCCACTTCGTGCTTTTAATGCACTCAATAATCTCGGACCGATAGAAGCCGCCAATTGCCTACTCAGCTATGGAAAAGGGCGACTTTCACCACTTCCTCAAGATGGTTCTTTTGAAAATTGGGTGTCGAATCGTTTTGGCAAACGACTCTTTGAAATTTTCTTTAAAACGTATAGTGAAAAACTGTGGGGCATCAGTTGTAAAGAGCTTGACGCAGACTTCGCCGCCCAACGAATAAAAAAACTTTCCCTCTTTGAAGCCATTAAAAATGCCCTGTTTGATGGACGCAGCAACCAACACAAAACACTTGTCGAGCAGTTTGCCTATCCGACAGAAGGCACAGGTATGATATATGAGCGCATGGCGCAAATTACTCGTGCGAATGGCGGTAACATTCACCTCAATACACCCGTTCACCACATTCATACCGAGCAACAAATTGCCAAAGGACTCACACTCGAAAACGGAGATTACCACGAGTACGACCACATTATTTCATCCATGCCTTTGTCCTTGATGACCAAGCGTTTACCGGAAGCTCCCGATGCCGTCAAGCGGGCTGCCGATGCCCTTGATTTTCGCAATACCATACTTGTCTATCTTAATGTTGATGCCCCCGATTTATTTCCAGACAATTGGTTGTACATCCATGCGCCTGACTTGATGATGGGGCGTGTCACCAATTTTCGCAATTGGGTATCCGAACTACACGGCGAGGCAAAAACGTCTATACTCGTTCTCGAATATTGGTGTAATTTTGAAGATGACATGTGGCAACGCGACGACCAATCGCTGATTGATTTAGCCAAAAAAGAAATTCGTCAGACCGGCATTATTGCTACAGCCGAGATACTTGACGGACATGTATATCGCATCCCACGTTGTTATCCGGTGTATAAAAGAGGATATAAAAAAATACTTCATCCCATAGAAGACTACCTCAAAACCGTACAAAACCTCTCGGTCATCGGGCGTTATGGTGCATTCAAATACAACAACCAAGACCATAGTATTCTAATGGGCATACTTGCTGCGGAAGGCATTATTCACCAAACGAATCCCGACCTATGGAGCATCAATACGGACTATGATACCTATCAGGAAGCATCTGTTATCACCGAGACCGGTTTGGTTGATTTGAAGCAGGTGCATTAATCTATCAATATCCCACATCCTCTCGGAAGCATGAGGTGGCGGATATTTTTAAACTGTCAGGCAACAAATTTTTTTTTGAAAATTAGGTAACTACTCAGGTACTCTAAAAACCGTCATTAATAACTGATAATCAATTTTTTATAACGAAAATTAGCTACCCGTCTAACGTCGGACACTTTGATAATCAGTGAGTTATAAAGGTATTGAAATTCAAGCGATTGTAACAACTGCGGACTGTCCAACTGCGGACTGATAGCCCGAAAATTGAATTTCATAGTTATTGTATCTTTTTGTTATGCGATTTTGGACAACAATACTATAACAAAAAATATAAGCAATTAATTCGCCTTTTATAGTAATTTTTTTTAGTCAAAATTAAGGGATGAAAAAACAATAAACACTACGTCTTGACTTGTTCTTTTTCCTTTATACTTTACCAAATTCTCCTTAATCCCGATAGCTATACGGCTTTTGCACTGAAAAAAAATCATAAATAATTGATTATAAATAATTTAAAAATTAATGAAAAATGTATTTTAATGAAAAAACGCTAATTTTGCTTCATTTTAATAAAAAAAATAAAGTATAAAATTTTGATTTACATCGAAATACATATTTTTCGCGGTGCAAAAGCCGTATAGCTATCGGGAGAAGATGTAACGTTTATTATCTTTTCATCCCTAACAAATTAAATAACATGAAAATTATTATTCCAATGGCAGGTCGCGGTTCGCGTCTGCGTCCACATACCTTGACCGTTCCTAAACCTCTCGTTCCCGTTGCCGGAAAACCGATAGTTCAACGCATCGTCGAAGACCTTGCGGCGGCTTACGGTGACAAAGTCGAAGAAGTAGCCTTCATCATTGCGCCTGATTTTGGTGCGGATATAGAAGCACAATTACAAGAAACTGCCAAAAAAGTAGGTGCAAAAGGCAGCATTTATTACCAAACCGAACCACTCGGTACAGCACATGCTATTTTGTCTGCAAAAGACAGTTTGTCAGGCAATTGCATCGTTGCATTTGCGGATACTTTATTTGATATGCGCTTCAAATTGGATACTGAAAAAGATGGTGTAATATGGGTACAGCGCGTCGAAGACCCTTCAGCTTTTGGTGTCGTAGAACTGAATGACGACGGTTATATTGCCAATTTTGTAGAAAAACCGCCTACCTTCGTTTCTGACATGGCGATTATCGGTATTTACTATTTTCGCGATGGCGAATACCTCAAAAACGAACTTCAATACCTACTCGACAACGACATCAAAGACCGAGGCGAATACCAACTCACCGATGCCCTCGAAAACATGCGTGCCAAAGGCACTAAATTTTTCCCGGGCGAGATAGCCGAGTGGCTTGATTGTGGTAATAAAAACGCTGTGATACACAGCAATCAGCGAATTTTGGAACTCAATAAAGGCACGAATCTTGTTGATGCTACGGCAGTTATTACCAATTCCGCCATCGTGCAGCCCTGCTATATTGGTGCGAATGTGGTGATAGAAAATTCGGTCATCGGACCACACGTTTCTATCGGTCACGATACGGTAGTTAGACATTCGGTACTCAAAAATACCGTCGTTCAAAATCAAACTAAAGTCGAAAATGCCGTTTTAGACAATTCCATGCTCGGTAATCACGTTGATTATTCACCTCAAAAACCCGAAATTAGCATTGGAGATTACACTATTATTAGTTGATAGATTTGTTCGGTAAATACGGTTTATTAGAAAATTGGTTAATGCTTTGATTGTCAACAATCACACAATTTTACAATCAAAACATTAACCAATTGACTATCAAATCCGTACAAATCTATTCACCAATTCACAAATCAATCAGTCAACCATTTTCAAGACATGACACATAAATATTTCTTACTTGTTCTCGTGTTTGCTATCTGTACAATTGACTTCGCTCAAGCACAGAAGAATCGTCCGAGTGCAAAAGAATTGACCGCGCAAGCACTCTTCATTGATGCCAACAAATCCAAGTTGATTGGTAATCTTGATTTAGCGATTGACCGCTTTGAGGAGGTCATAAGTAAAGATAAAAAAAACGACCCTGCCATGTACGAATTGGCGAAACTGTACATCCTCAAAAAGAATGATGAAAAAGCTCGGCGTTACATCAAATCAGCCCTTAACCTTGCGCCCGAAAATGCTTGGTACAATTCACTGTTGGCGGATATTTTGGTACATCAAAACGACTATGTCGGCGCATCAAAAGTGTATGACCAACTGATAAAAAATGACTCCGAAAATGTTGACCTTTATTTTGAACAGGCTTACCTCTTATCAAAAGGTGACAGACACGACGAGGCAGTTCGTATTTATGATATGCTGGAAAGCAAAACGGGTATGAATCCCGAAATTTCTAAACAAAAATACGACCTCTATATGCGCTCTAATCAACCTAAAAAAGCACTTGCAGAAATCGAAAAATTGACCAACACTTACACCGACAATTCCGCGTATTTACATTTGCTTGCCCAACACCACGAACGCATAGGCGCAAAGGATAAAGCCTCTAAAGTCTATAAAAAAATACTAACCGTTGACCCCGAAAATCCCAATGCAACTGTTGCCCTTGCCGAACTCTACCAAGACCAAGGCGATACGGATAAATACTTGCGTTCTATGCGTAAAGTATTTGCCAACCCTGAAGTAGATATTGACTTGAAAATCAAGGAGATAGTGCCGTACATCAAAAAGGTGTCGGACAGTAATGACGATGCCCTCAAAATGGAAGCCATCACCCTCACCGAACTACTGACCAAGACGCATCCAGAGGAAGCCAAAGCCTACTCCGTACACGGCGATATGCTCAACTATTGCGACCAACCCCTCAAGGCACTTTCGCAGTACGAACAAGCCGTCGAACTCGAAAGCAATGCCTTCGTCGTCTGGGAACAAATCTTTTTTATCAACTCTGCCCTCAACCAACCCGAAGCCTTACTCAAAAACACAGAAACAGCCCTCGAACTTTTCCCCAGCCAACCAGCAGTGTTCTTCTTTAATGGCTTGGCACTTACTCAACTCAAACGCCACCGCGAAGCACTTGTTTCGCTCGAAGAAGCCCTCTTGATGGTTGGTAAAAATGTATCATTAAAAGAGCAGACGCTCATTCAAATGGGAGTCAATTTCGGGCATCTCGGCAAGCACGAAAAATCGGACGGCGCATTCGAAGAAGCCCTGTCTCTCAACGATAAAAGTCCGCTTGCACTCAACAACTATGCGTATCATCTTGCCCTTCGCGGAGAAGACATCAAACGTGCAGAAGAAATGGTACAACAAGCCCTCAAAGAATCACCCAAAGACCCTTCGATTCAAGACACTTACGGCTGGATTTTGTACAAAAAGAAAAAATACAAAGATGCCGAAAAATGGATACGCAAAGCACTTGATAATGGCGCAGCCAACAACCCGCTTGTCCTTGAAAATTACGGCAATGTCATGTACCAACTTAATGACATCGAACAAGCTATTCAGTACTGGGAAATGGCAAGAGAGAAAGGCGCGAATTCAGAACTTTTGGACAAAAAAATTAGCGACCGTAAATTGTATGAATAAACGATGTTCTGATGTATTTTTGGTAAAAATAGCTCGAAAATTATGATGAATAAATTAATCAATTCTCTTTATTTTCTCTTGATAATGGCTTTACTTCTTCCTGCTTGCAAAGCTAAAAAAGAAGTCACAACTCCGGCACCGAGTAAAGAAGAATCCGTTAGTTTTCTTATTGATCAAATCATCAAAAATCAAATTGATGCCGAATGGTTTAGCGCAAAAGCGCGAATTATTCCCAGCGGCTTTGGCATTGGCGTTTCTTTAAATGCGAATATTCGTATGCAAAAAGACAATGCTATCTGGATGAATGTTAGTAAACTCGGACTCGAAGCAGGGCGAGCTTTGATTCGTCCCGATTCGGTATTTATTCTTGACCGCTTCAATCGAATGTACTATGCTCGTCCGATTGAATACGTCGAAACCGAATTTAATCTGCCAGCTGATTTTGGGCTGCTACAAGAAATGATACTCGGCAATGCCGCCCTTTTGAATGTAGAAAAAATGAAACTCAAAAAACTCACAGACCGCTATATCCTTACCGGAAACAACGATGACTACCGAACCGAATATCGACTCGGCAATGCGCCTTATCTACTCGAAGAAATGTCGGTCAATGATGAAGCGAACCAACGGCAATTTTTCATTAATTTTGATGAATATAAAGCTATTGACAAACACAGCTTCTCCCATCGTCGCGACATCCAATTGAATAGCCCCCAAACCGGAGAAGGCTCAATTAAAATTAATTTTTCCAAAGTAGAAATCGACGTACCGAAATCTATGCCTTTTAG
>Ga0079203_1002207_pt1 | contig 13244 bp, 9 predicted proteins | sample PorBlaMBantryBay_FD_68602 | JGI IMG/M metagenome (GOLD analysis project Ga0079203, IMG submission 68602) | Marine algae microbial communities from Bantry Bay - Bantry Bay, Ireland | ecosystem: Host-associated > Algae > Red algae > Blade | place: Bantry Bay, Ireland
TTTCATCAATCAAGGCGCTGAAATGGGCGTTATGCACAGCATAATAACCATTTTAGTAACGAAGCGTGATGGAAAAAGAGGAAGCATAGTGTCTTAATTTATTTTATCAACATTCCTAAAGTAGATTAGCCGATAAAATCGGCGTTAGGAATCAATCAAAGAATAACATATAAAGATAGCCTCGCGCCGCGCTTTGCTAGGAAGAAGAAGTCGTCTCCTCCTGCATAATACCAAGCACCTGCATCGCCTTTTCTGACGCCGTTTGTTCGGCACTTTTTTTATTAAAATCATCCGCAGTCGCAAGTTTTTTTCCATCAATCATCACCGCCACTTTAAAACGGTCGCGCTTTTCAAACTTATACTTCGCAATCATTTTATAAGAAATAGCAGAGCCATTTTTCTGACACCATTCCAGCAGCTGACTTTTATAATTGTCATCATAGCTTTCCAGCTCATGAATGTCAAGATAGCCACGAAGAATTTTTTTGATCACATATCGTTTTGTTCCCACATATCCACGCTCCAGATAGACCGCTCCTACGAGGGCTTCCAACGCATTCCCCAGCATAGATTTACTGAGACGAGTATTGTTGTATTGGGACAAAAATTCGTCTAGTCCCATTTTATCCGCAATGCGGTTAAGGGATTTTCTTTTGACAATTTTTGAACGCATTTTAGTCAAAAACCCTTCATCACCATTTGGATATTTTTTAAAAAGGTATTCCGCCACGATGGTACCCAATACAGCATCACCGAGGTATTCGAGTCGCTCGTTACTTTGAACGGAATAGAGTTTTTCCGTCGAGTTGGATTTGTGATAAAAGGCCAGTTTAAACAATGGTATGTTAGCCGGAATAAATCCCAGCATCGGACGAAGTCGACGTGCAAAGGCCTTGTCTTTTGAAAAGAAATAATTGTAAAACCTACGAATAGCGTTAATCATTAGACAATTTTACTGCAAAACAGAATCAGATCAGCTACGCGAATGAAGTCCACGTAATGATCCATGAAATCTAGGTCATTATATAAAATAGATGCAGAAAATCAGTATGATACGTACAATTGAGTTATAATCCTTTTAGGCTTCCGTAAGGTGGGTAAAATGCTGAAGATGATTATTCTACTTCGAATAGTCATTATCATATTTTGACTGCAGAAACTTTCAAAAACACAAATCAACAAACGCATCGCGCCGTTTTCTTCCTTCCTTTGTCAGTTTTCTTCTTGAGTTTTTAACGATACGAAGATACAAATTAAAAATTTGAGATTAGTACAAAAAATTGAGAATTGCTCTTCGTATGGCATATTTTGGGGTTTTCAATACATGATATCCTGAGCTACCGTGCGCTGAAGAGCCAAGATACGTATAATTATACTTTAATACCAGTGTTCCCGACAATGAATATTTTTTTATTTAAACTGTCCAAACACCAAGGATGAATTATGACCACCAAAGCCAAACGTATTACTCAGAATGTATTTTACGTCCCGTTTTTGTGCTTTATTAAACGTCAAATTTAATTTATTATCAATCTCAGGATCATCGGTAAAATGATTGATTGTTGGAGGAACAATACCGTGGTTGATGGCCATGATTCCGGCAATGGCTTCAATCGCTCCGGCGGCTCCTAGCAAATGTCCAGTCATGGATTTGGTTGAACTGATATTCAGCTTATAAGCGTGATCACCAAAAACTCTTTTGATCGCAATAGTTTCGGCTACATCGCCCAATGGGGTGGAGGTACCGTGTACATTTACGTAGTCAATATCTTCTATGTTCAGTTTGGCATCTGCGATGGCCATTTTCATCACGTTCATCGCGCCCAGTCCTTCTGGATGTGGAGCGGTCATGTGGTGCGCGTCTGCCGTAGCGCCTGCGCCTAAAATTTCGGCATAAATCGTCGCGCCTCGTTTTTTAGCGTGTTCATATTCTTCTAAAATCAATGCCCCCGCCCCCTCACCCAATACAAAACCATCACGGTCTTTATCGAAAGGACGAGAAGCTGATTTATAATCGTCGTTACGAGTAGAAAGGGCTTTCATGGCATTGAATCCGCCGATGCCTACTTTGGCGACTGATGCCTCCGAGCCTCCAGTGATGATGACATCTGCACGGCCCATTCGGATATAATCCATTGCAGAGGAAATCGCATGAGAAGAAGAAGCACAAGCCGAAACGGTTGCATAGTTTACTCCTCGAAATCCAAATTCGATAGAGATAAGTCCTGCGGCAATATCCGCAATCATTTTAGGTACTGTAAATGGGTTGTAGCGAGGTGTTCCACTACCAGTCGCATGCTCGGCTACCTCCTGTTCCAACGTCGCCAATCCACCAATACCTGACCCCCAGATCACGCCTGCACGATCCAAATCCAATACTTCCAAGTCCATTCCTGAATGCTCGATCGCTTCTTTGGCTGCTACCATTCCGAACTGTGCATACAAGTCCATCCGTCGTGCTTCCCGACGATCCAGATGGTCTTCTGGTTTAAAATCTTTTACCTCGCAGGCAAATTTGGTTTTGAATTCGGTGGTATCAAAACGGGTAATAGGAGTGGCACCGCTCACGCCGTTTTGTAATCCTTGAAAGTAGGCTTGCAGATTATTTCCAATAGGAGTAATGGCCCCCAGGCCTGTGACGACAACCCTTTTCATAATGTAGATTTAAGTTTTGGTAAGTATGTGTTTAGCCCTTGTCCAAATTTTCATGATTGTACGAAATTGGATAAGCACTCAATCATAGACAAGAAAACGATAGTCTCTTGATGACATAAAACAACAAATTAGAGAATGAATACTCATCCTCTAATCTGTAGTTTACTTGTTGCTAAGATGAGATTAACCCAGCACAACAAAATTTTAAAATAGTCGAATCAGTCGGGAAGTTTAATCCTGAATTTGAGATTCCAGATATTCTACAGCCTGACCAACGGTAGTAATGTTTTCGGCTTGCTCGTCAGGAATTGAGAGATCAAATTCTTTTTCGAATTCCATGATAAGTTCGACCGTGTCGAGAGAATCAGCACCCAAATCGTTGGTAAAGCTGGCTTCTTTGGTAATTTCAGATTCGTCAACGCCTAATTTGTCGACGATGATCTTGTTTACTCTTTCAGCAATGTTTGACATAAAATTTCTATTTGTTAAGTTCCAAATGCACCGCAAAATAAGTGATAAGTACTATGATAACCAAAGTTTTTATCCTTTTTTTACAGTGTTATTCTAATATGATAGTTAATTTAAAAGACAGTATACTCCATTAATTGTTCATTTTCACCTTTTTTCACCTTTTTTCACCCTAAAATTTTTAATTATTGTAAATAATACACTAATTAAACGAAGTTTTATATGCCGTTATTCATACATTCTTGTATCTTACCAAAATTTTAGGTATTTCAGCTTTTTAAAGCGCAATATGGTTCTATTTAAGGACGAACATCATAAATAAAGTAACACATTTTAATCATTCATTATGAAAAGAGTCGATCACCAAAACACAAAAATCGTGGCCACCGTAGGCCCAGCTTCCAGTTCTTACGAAAATTTACTGGCCCTCGCTAACGCTGGAGTAGATTGTTTTCGACTCAATTTTTCCCACGGCAAACACAGTGATCATAAAAAAGTAGTGGATCATATTGTGTATATTAATGAAAAATACAACTACCACATCAGCATCCTTGCCGACTTACAGGGACCAAAACTTCGGGTAGGAAAAATCAAGGATGATGAATTAATGTTGGAGAAAGGAGACATCCTAACCTTTGTCAACAAAGAGTGTATCGGTACCATGGAAAAAATCTATATGAGTTACCAACAATTCCCACAGGATGTCAAAGTGGGTGAAAAGGTGATGATTGATGATGGTAAGCTAATGCTGGAAGTGGTTAGTTCTAATAAAAAAGATGAAGTAAAACTCAAAGTATTATTTGGTGGAAAATTATCTTCCAATAAAGGCGTAAACCTTCCAAATACTAAAATATCCTTACCTTCTCTGACAGAGAAAGACGAAATTGATCTAGCTTATATTCTTACACTACCTGTCCACTGGATTGCGCTATCTTTTGTGCGTTCTGCCAAAGACATCAAAGATTTACAAGCTCGCCTAAAAGCAGCCAATCATCCCGCTAAAGTGATGGCTAAAATCGAAAAGCCAGAGGCTATCGAACGACTCAATAAAATCATCAAGGCCTCCAATGGTATCATGGTCGCCAGAGGAGATTTAGGGGTAGAAATGCCTATCGAAAAATTACCTTTATTACAAAAAGATATTATCAAACGCTGTATCCAATGGGCACGCCCCGTCATCGTAGCAACCCACATGATGGACAGTATGATCAACCAACCTATTCCTACACGTGCGGAAATCACCGATGTAGCCAATGCAGTATTAGATGGCGCAGATGCAGTAATGCTGAGTGGTGAAACTTCGGTTGGGGTACATCCAGTAAAAGTAGTGGAAGCGATGAATCGTATTATCGAGGAAGCCGAGAAAGAATATAGTATCAAAGGTAAACGCCCAAAACCAACCACTAAATCCCGTACCTTCCTTTCTGATGCTGTCTGCTTTAATGCAGCTAAAACTGCTGAAGAAGTAGATGCCAAAGCAATTATCGGGATGACGAGTTCCGGCTACACGGCTTTTAAAGTGTCTAGCTTCCGCCCAGATTGTGAAATTTTTATGTTTTCAGAACAATCCCACATGCTTTCTACCCTCAACCTGGCCTGGGGTGTCAAATGTTTTTACTATGATAAATTTACAACCACGGATGAAACCATCAGCGATGTAAACGAAATACTAAAAAATGCGGGTGTGATAGACGAAGGAGATGTCGTAATCAATACTGGAAGTATGCCCCTGGAAAGAAGACATCGGACGAATATGCTAAAGGTAACCGTGGTAGAATAACGGCAATAGAATAATACATTAGACGTTATTCTCTTTTGAAAATTTTCCTTATCCTGTAAAACCAAACCGCTGGTTTTACGTAGTTTAATTATATTGTATCCGAGATACATCTGATATTTGTATATTTGATAACAAAAGACGCTTAAACTTTCCTCTTCACACTAAGGAATGGCGATTAAATAAATGCAGATGCTAGGCGAACTATTTTTTTGCCAATCAAGGACGTAAAATGGGCGTTATGCCTAGCATAATAACCATCTTATGGACGCAGCGTGGCGGAAAAAGAGGGAGTATAGAATCGTCATTTATTTTGTCAACATTCCTAATATCACTTAAAAATGAAAATCATTATTCCAATGGCTGGACGCGGTTCACGCTTACGCCCACACACACTGACTACCCCAAAACCCCTCGTAAAAATTGCTGGTAAACCAATGGTGCAACGCCTTGTCGAAGATCTTACCAAAGGATACAAAGGTAAAATAGATGAAATTGCCTTCATCATAGGTGATTTTGGCCCAGACGTACCCGGACAACTCATGGACATTGCCGCTTCTCTGGGAGCAAAAGGTAGTGTGTACCAACAAGATCAACCTCTAGGAACCGCTCACGCTATCCTATGTGCAAAGGAAAGTTTGTCAGGTAATTGCTTCGTCGCCTTCTCAGATACGCTGTTTAAAGCCAGTTTTGACTTCGATCCACAGGAAGATGGGGTGATTTGGGTACAAAAGGTGGAGGATCCGTCTGCTTTTGGTGTCGTAAAAGTAGATAATGATAATGTAATTACCGATTTTGTGGAGAAATCGCCCACCTTTGTGTCCGACTTGGCCATTGTAGGTATTTACTACTTCAGCGACGGTGAGCAACTACGCGATGAGCTGCAATATGTCATTGATAATGACATTAAAGATAAAGGGGAATACCAACTCACCTCTGCTCTGGAAAACATGAAGGCAAAGGGCTTGAAGTTCCGTCCGGGTAAAATTGATGAGTGGTTAGATTGTGGAAATAAAGATGCCGTCGTCTTTACCAATCAGCGAATGCTGACCTTTATGGGCGAGGAAAATCGAATCGACCCTAGTGCAACTGTAGAAAATGCCGTAATTTTACCTCCCTGCTTTATAGGAAAGGAGGTAGTCGTAAAAAACTCGGTGATCGGGCCTTATACTTCTATTGGAAACAATTCTACGGTGGACTCCTCCGTTATCAGTAATAGTATCATTCAAGAAGATAGTGTAGTCCACAACGCTAATATGGAAAATTCCATGATTGGCAACAAAGCAACTTACGAAGGAAAGCAGTCAGAATTAAGCCTGGGTGATTTTTCAAAATTTATATTATGACAAACCGTCACTTTTATATTTTCTTTATACTACTTGGCCTCTTTACGAGCCTGACCTTCCCTGCCTCTGCACAAGACCGTCCTACGGAAGAACAGGTGGAGACGGAAAAACTCTTCATTGATGCGTCAAAGGAGAAGGTGTTGGGTAATTATGAGGATGCCGCTTTTTTGTTTAAAGAAGTATTAAAACGTGACAAAAGAAATCATGCCGCCGCTTACGAATTGGCTCGCCTTTACGATGTATTGGATAAGGTAGATAAGGCACAGGCTAGTATCAAAATGGCCATCGCCGGAGATGCTAATAATCAATGGTATCGAATGTTTCTAGCCGATGTTTATGATCGTTTAGGGAAATTCAAAGATGGCGCAAAAATTTATGGGTCACTGAGAAAGGAGAAACCTTACAACGAATATTTTTATATCAAACAGGCCTTCTTGCTCATCAAAGCCAAAAAGTCCGAAGACGCAGTTGAGGTCTATCACGCGCTGGAACAAAAGATTGGTATCTCCGAAGAAATTTCTCAAAAAAAGGTACGTCTTTATCTTGGTTTGGGGCAACCCGAGCAGGCGGTAGAAACCTATCAATTGCTTGTCAAATCTGATCCATATAATCTGGATTATCATCACTTATTGGCCGGCTTATATTTGCAATTGGGTAATGAAGAAGCTGCTGCTCAATCTTATCTTAGAATTTTGGAAATTGACCCCAACAACGCCATTGCTAGTATCGCATTGGCCGAACGGGAGAAGGTGGAAGGAGATGATGCAAGCTTCCTCAATAGTTTAACGCCTGTTTTTGAAAAACCCGATGTGGATATTGATGTAAAGGTCAAGGAAATTTTACCTTACCTCCACAAGATGGTAGCCACACCGGACGAACCGACCACCAATACCCTACTCAAACTGGCTGCTATCCTCGAAAAACAACATCCTGATGAAGCCAAGGCGTATGCCGTTTACGGAGACATACTTTATTATTCGGATCGGAAAACACCCGCACTACAGAAGTATATGAAAGCGCGTTCGCTCAACAATACGATCTATAGTATTTACGAACAAATCATGTACATTAATTTGGAAACTAATAGTTATGATAGCTTATTGATCGTCTCCAATGAAGCCATTGACTTATTTCCAAATCAGGCAGGTGCTTATTATTTTAATGGTATTGCACTCGGTTTTCAACAAAAAGAAAAAGAAGCCATCAACGCCTACAATCAGGCATTGCTCATGTCTCGTAAAAATCCACAGCTACAGTTTGACTTGTATAGCCGTATGGGTGGCTTGTATCACCGACTAGGCAAATTTGCGTTGTCAGACAAGAATATGGAAAAGGCGTTACAACTTAATCCAAAGGATTATAATCTCCTGAATAATTATAGTTTCTACCTCACCGAACGCGGAGAACAACTGGAAAAAGCCAAAGGTATGTCTTCTCTGGCCAACGAACTCAAACCCAATCAGGCGCAATTTCAAGATACCTACGGCTGGATTCTTTATCAAATGAAAGAATATGAAGGCGCCAAAGAGTGGCTCTCCAAAGCCATCGACAACGGTGGTATTAACAATGCTAGCATCCTCGAACACTACGGTGATGTCCTCTACCAATTAGGCAAAACCGATGCCGCCATCGCAGAATGGCAAAAAGCACTGGATAAAAAAGGAGGAACTGATGATACGCTGGAGGAGAAGATTCGGAGACGGCAATTGTAAAGTAAGCTGCTAGCTAGTTGGCTTTTCTATAACGTGAATCTGTATCACTTTACCGCTCTCCCCTTCCACCGATACTCCTTTTTCACATTCGCCAACAACCCAATTCCCGCTACATACAGAATATGATAAACCTGTGATACCCAAAAAGTCTTCATCAAATCTTCCCGATGAAAAAAACGGGTCATGGTCGATAATAATTGATAATCTATCAGTGACTTTATTAAAAACTGGATTAAAAAAACAACTCCCATTTTTAATCCAAAAAAAGGAATCAATATAAAACTTCCGATAATACTCCAACAAAAGAAAAAGGTCATCGCCAGCATAAAGGTTACCTGATATTCGGGATACACAGCAGACTTAGATGCCCAGCGCAACCGCTGTTGCACAAAGGATTGGAAATCAGGCTGAGCCTGCGTAAGCGTACGCGCAGCCGGATTTTTCAAATACCCTACACTGCCCGGAAAATGACGAATTACTTTTTGCATCAACAACATATCATCTCCCGACGCCAACTGGTCAATCCCCGTAAATCCATCCACCGCTTCATACGCAGATCGCTCGTACGCAAGGTTTGCACCATTACACATCCGCATAAAATCACCCTCAATTCCCGCTCCGGTAATTCCCATCATTCCTTGAAAATCGAGGGATTGAAACTTCTCCAATAAACTATTTTCATTATAAAAATTTACAGGTGCAGCAATGAATTTGTAATGATGCTTTTCATAAAAAGAAACTAATAAATTCAACCAGTCCGAACTAGCAATACAGTCCGCATCCGTGGTGACAATGAGTGGAAATTTTGATTGGGTAATGGCGGTAGCGATACCGAGTTTTTTAAAAGACTGTTCTTCAGGACTGGTAATGAGATCAGCGAGGTGGATTATTTTTAGATTGGGAATAGATAACCCTGCGGCGATGTCGGCAGTGGTATCTTCGGAGTGGTCATTGACTAAAATAATTTCAAAAAGAGCAGTGGGATAATTCTGTCTTGCTACAGAATCAAGACAAGCTTTGATATTAGTCGCTTCGTTACGAGCGGGGATGATGATGGTTACTCCGGTGGAAGGAACGAAGTTGTTGGGTACTTCCCAATACGGAAGTTGATGCCAGTAGTAGAGATACTTACGGATGAGGTAGATGTAATATCCGGTCAAAACTGCGGGTAGTAATAGCCATAATCCGTTCATAGTTGGTAGAAAATACTAAGATAGGTTTACTAAACCTAGTGTAGCTATAATTGACCTTAATTTTAATCAAACAACTGCTCATAATCTCCCGTCGAGTCTTTTGGCTTCTGTCGGATTGGTTCCGGTTCCGGTCTTTCGCGACGGTTTGGTAGCTCTAGTGTTTCGTAATCCTCCTCTACTTCTTCGAAGTCTACGACTTTTCCATTTACTTCTTCATCATATTTTGAAGCCATTTTTCTTACTTTCTTACGCAAAACAGCTTTTCCAAATAAAAATCCTGCAATAATCGGAAACCCGAAAAAGGTCAATAAGATTCCTGCAATTCCCATTAACGGATTTTCTTTTAGCATCCGAACGATCCATTTTACAAAATCTGTGATAACCGTATAATCGACAATCGCCGCACCAATCAACAGAAAAGGCGCTGCCCAAGCCATCACTTTAAAAATAAGGGAAAACGCCAAACTCAACCCCCAAAAGACGAGGATTAACATCAAAATCGCACCAATGGCGTTGAACGGATTTATATCTATTTTTCTCTGTGCCATATTATTTTAATAATAAACAGGTTTGTAATTCTATTCTCCACGTTCCTCTACTACAATAACTACTAAGATAAGAAATTGTTTTTAGATTTAGCTATCGCTTAGGAATGGCGATTAAATAAATGCAGATGCCAGGCGAACTATTTTTTGCCAATCAAGGACGTAAAACGGGCGTCATGCCTAGCATAATAACCATTTTATGGACGCAGCGTGGCGGAAAAAGAGGAAGTATAGTATCGTCATTTATTTTGTCAACATTCCTAAAGCATTTTATCCACCTACTTATCCTACTGTTCCACTTGTAAAAACTGCATTTCATATAATTCTCGGTAGTGCCCTCCTTCGATCGTCAGAAGTTTTTCATGGGAACCATATTCCATTATTTGGCCTTTATTAAGTACTAAAATATTATCAGCATGGCGAATGGTAGACAGGCGGTGGGCAATGATGATGGAGGTACGACGGGCGATCAGTTTTTCAATCGCATACTGAATGACCGATTCCGTTTCAGAGTCAATAGAAGAAGTAGCTTCGTCAAGAATAAGAATATCGGGGTTAAATACCAATGCACGAACGAAGGAAATCAACTGTCGTTGTCCCATCGAAAGGGTGCCGCCTCGTTCCATCACTTCATAATCATAGCTCCCTGGTAGTTTTTCGATAAACTCATGCGCGCCAATCATCTTCGCCGCTTCCAGCACTTGCTCGCGCGTGATCCGTTCATCACGGAGGGTAATATTTTCTTCCACTGTTCCTGAAAATAAAAAGACATCCTGTAAGACCACCGCCAGACGGTTACGCAGATTATCAAGTTGATAATCCCGAATATTTATTCCATCAATTTCAATTACTCCTTTTTGCGTTTCGTAGAAACGACTCAAAATATTTATAATGGTAGACTTTCCGGAACCCGTACTACCAACAATCGCTAAGGTCTCCCCCGCATTGATTTTAAAGCTCAAATCTTTCAGTACATAATCTTCTTCCAGATACGCAAAGGATACCTTTTTAAACTCAATGGTTCCCTTAATTTTTTCCGCATTAATCGTTCCCTGATCTTCAATCACCTGATCAAGATCCAGCAAATTAAATACCCGCTCCGCAGCCACCATTCCCATCTGTAACGTATTGAATTTATCCGCCAGCATTCGGATAGGCCGAAATAGCATGGACAAGTAAATCGGAAAGGCGATCAACACCCCAAGTGAAATTTCTCCACTGATCACCCCACGTGCGCCCCACCATACCATCAGTCCGAGCGAAGCGGCAGAAATGATTTCCACTACTGGAAAAAATACCGCGTAATAGAGAATGGCATTTAGGTTTGCTCCCGTATAGGCATGATTGATTTCTTTAAATTTTTGCATCTCGTCTGCTTCCGCATTAAAGATTTGTACAATTCTCATTCCCGTAATTCGCTCTTGTAAAAAAGCATTCATTTTCGAAATCTGTGTACGTACTCGCTGGTAACTGGCTTTTACTTTTTCTTTAAAAATATAACTAGCAATAATCAGTATCGGTACCACCGTAATACAAACCAAGGTCAACTCCCAACTCGTATACAACATCACCCCTAACACTGCTACCAAAGTAAACATATCAGCAATGATCGTAATCGCCCCTTGAGAAAAAACAGTGTTGATCGTTTCAATATCATTGATGGTTCGAGTCGTAATCGTCCCAATAGGTGTTTTATCAAAATAGTTGAGCCGCAATCCAGAGATATGCTTAAACACTCGTACCCTCAAATCCCGGATCACAGACTGTCCCAACCAATTACTGGAATAAATAAACGCATAATTCATTCCTACCTCCACCAGTAGCACACAACAAAATATCATCGCCATAAAAGCCAGCCCATTCAAATCATATTTAAAAATATAATCATCTACCATGACCTGAATCAAATACGGACGTAGAATCGCCAATGGCGCAAGCACCACCGTAAGCGACGCCGCCAACAGAAAAATCCGTCGATATGGGGTTGCTAGTCGGAGGATACGACCCAGTAATTTAAAATCTATTTTATTCTGATCCATTTATAGAAGTAAAGATGGGTGCAAAGGTAGTTGATATTTTTGTATGTATGAATTTCATTATAGACGAGATCCAGTAGTCTAAATGTTGTATCTACACAAGCACCTATAAACCAGCCGTCAACAGGAAACTATGTTGTTGCTACGTTGTTGCGCGTTCAGCCATTCAGTAAAAAAGTCCTCAGGATCAATTAAAAAACAAGATATAAAGGTTTGGGTAGCTTATTTTTTGACCATTAGATACATTTCCAACTTCTTAACAACATTTTTGTACCTTCGGTTTTAGGAATATCATCATAGTTTATCAAAAAAATACCAATGCAAAAGCGATTTCCCCTACTGTGTTTACTATTTCTCCTCGTTACCCTTCTAGCTGCTCAGGTAGAAAAGGCGCCCGAAGTAAACGAAGGCGACGGCCCTCACGCACAACTCATCATTCGAGGTATCACTTTGATCAACGGCAACGGTGCGCCACCGCGTGGGCCGATCGACATTGTAGTTGAAAATAATAAGATTACTCGTATTGCGGTGGTGGGCTATCCAGGCGTAGAAATTAAGGCGGATAGTCGCCCCAAACTTCAGCCGGGTGGTAAAGAACTGGATTGTAATGGTATGTATCTGCTACCGGGTTTTGTGGATATGCACGGGCATATTGGTGGAAAATCGCAGGGAGCGGATGCGGAATATGTTTTTAAGTTATGGATGGGCCATGGGATTACGACCATTCGTGACCCTTCCTGTGGTAACGGTTTAGACTGGGTATTGGATCAAAAAAAGAAAAGTGATAATGGAAGTATTACCGCTCCGCGGATTCAAGCGTATACGGTTTTTGGACAGGGAGAAGAAGAGGCCATCAGTACGCCGGAGGCCGCTCGCGCATGGGTACAGAGCAATGCAAATAAAGGCTCCGATGGTATCAAGTTTTTTGGTGCTCCGCCTAAGATCATGGCAGCCGCACTGGACGAAAATAAAAAAATTGGATTGCGTTCTGCCTGCCACCACGCGCAGATGGATGTAGGCCGCTGGAATGTCCTCAAGTCCGCACAGGCAGGACTCACCACCATGGAACATTGGTATGGTTTACCCGAAGCATTATTCGTAGATCGAACGGTACAAAATTATCCAGTGGATTATAATTATCAAAATGAGCAACATCGTTTTAAAGAAGCGGGACGATTATGGACACAAGCCGCTCCGCCCTATTCAGATCATTGGAATAAAGTAATGGATGAATTACTGGAACTGGATTTTACAATTGATCCTACGTTTAATATTTATGAAGCCAGCCGAGACTTGATGCGTGCGCGACGAGCGGAATGGCACGAAGAATATACGATCCCTTCGCTCTGGCAATTTTATATGCCCAGCAAAATTTCGCATGGCTCCTACTGGCATTTTTGGGGTACAGAAGAAGAGGTAGACTGGAAAAAGAATTATCAGCTTTGGATGACTTTTATTAATGAATATAAAAATCGTGGGGGACGTGTTACCGCAGGTTCTGATTCTGGATTT
>Ga0079203_1002216_pt1 | contig 13217 bp, 4 predicted proteins | sample PorBlaMBantryBay_FD_68602 | JGI IMG/M metagenome (GOLD analysis project Ga0079203, IMG submission 68602) | Marine algae microbial communities from Bantry Bay - Bantry Bay, Ireland | ecosystem: Host-associated > Algae > Red algae > Blade | place: Bantry Bay, Ireland
TAATCCACAATCTGACATCAGACAATTTCTGATAGAAAATACAAAATTGAAAACTCTACATAGTGTTGATCCTACTGACAATTGGTTAGAAAAACGGCTGGAAAGATTCTCTGGAACACTTACATTTTACTCTAGCCCTCTTTTTATAAATAGGAAAGAGGATAATGCAAAATTCTTTAGAGAAGAAAAGAAATTTTTCTTTCAAACCACCTTTTACAAACAACAACGTAAACGATTGGGAATATTACTTAACGGTGATGATAGCCCAGTAGGCGGCAAGTGGTCATTTGATGCTGAGAATAGAAAGAAGTATCCCAAAAATAAAGATGCTCCACAAGTCTCTTTCCCAGATCAGTCTGATATTTGGACAGAGGCTATTAATTACACTCGTAAAAACTTTGCTGAAAATCCAGGCTTACTAGAAGGTCAAAGATTGTACCCCATAGATCACAACGAATCAGAATCTTGGTTAAAGCAATTCTTAAAAGTAAGGTTTGATGAATTTGGCACCTACGAAGATGCCATAGTTGAGAAAGAAGCAATATTAAATCATAGCCTACTTTCACCTTTGATAAATGTCGGGTTGATTACTCCAGACTCTATTGTGAAAAGGATATTAGAATACGCCGAAAAGAATGATGTACCCATAAACTCTACCGAGGGTTTTATAAGACAAGTCATAGGGTGGAGAGAATTTATTAGAGGAATGTATGAACTCAAAGGTTCACATTCTAGGACTAATAATTATTGGAATTTCACAAGAAAAATTCCAACTTCATTTTATACAGGTGAGACCGGTATAATACCGGTAGATAGCACCATTAAGAAAGTACTGAAGACAGGATACTGCCATCATATTGAAAGACTTATGATTTTAGGTAACTTTATGATACTTTGCGAATTTGACCCTGATGAAGTGTATCGTTGGTTTATGGAGCTTTTCATTGATGCCTACGATTGGGTGATGGTACCCAACGTATACGGGATGAGTCAATTTGCAGATGGAGGGAGTTTTGCAACCAAACCATATATCAGTGGGTCTAACTATATCAAAAAAATGAGTGATTTTTCTAAGGGTGAATGGACTGCTGTTTGGGATGGCTTATTTTGGCGTTTTATGAATGTTCACCGTGATCTCTTTTCTAAAAATCCACGAATGTCAATGCTTCTAAATACACTAGATAGAATGTCAAAGGAAAAGCAAGAGGGACACTTTGAAAAGGCAGAAACATTTATCTCTTCCCTTTAAAACAGATTTTCACTTTTACTTGATTTTCCTTGATGATTCGAATCTCTGCATGAGAGTAATTGATGGAATATGAATAAATGATTTTGGTTAGTCGCTGACGAAGATATACTTTTAATCATATTCAATGAAACAATCAAACTCAACTAGAATGAAATATTATTTTCCATTGTTTTTTATAGCGTTCATCGCTTGTAATCAACTAACCACACCTGAAAGTAATATGGTTACACCTGCTGAAGAGATGATAGCTAAAGATTTGATTCAAGGTGCATTTGACGATCTTTGGGCAGGTGTGGATTCAACTCTGATTCTTAATTATCACACTGAAGATTTCATTATTCTTGAGAATGGAGAAGTTTGGGACAATAATCGCATCAAACAGTTTATAAGAAAGCAACTTGCGAAAGATAATCGAAACAGGAGAGTCAATATCATGGACTATATCTCCATTGACAAGTATGGGCCATCAATGCAAATCGCTTATCATAATAAAGCAGAATTTTATTCAAATGACAGCTTAGTAGGAGAGGGAAGTTGGCTTGAAAGCGCTTTAGCAATTGAAACAAATGAAGGATGGAGACTCAAGATGATGCACTCTACTTGGAATAAAAAATAAAGATGGTTTACAAACACCACATAATTTGGATTAACAATAAGCTTTCAATAGACTGAGTAGATAAGATACTTGTTTACGATACTTTGTATGACAAGACAAAGTTCATCAGCTCTCTATCTCATAGAATTGAGTATTAAAAGTGGATAGGCAATTAGACCATTTCTCGTTAGTCAACAGGAGACCGCATGAGATCAAATGAAAAAGTTTTCTAGAAATTCTAACAAGCATGTATCAAGATGGTCAAGTGAAGGATTAAGACAAAAATTGCCGCGGGCAACTTACCTAAAGTCATTTATAGAGAAACCCGAGCTAATCATTTTTGATATTGAATGTTCTGAACTCAGATCGTTCCAACTATATCTAAAAGTCAATTGTAAACGTCTTGAATGACATTTTTCAAAGACAGTCTTGAAATTGGAAAAAGAACACTTCAAAAATGGCTATCTGATACATTTCATAATGAAACTAGATGCATTGTCAAGCACTCCATTCGCAAATCTTATTAAATAACAAGACTGATGGGTAATGAACGTGCTAAGTAGAATTAAGAAGAGCAATTATGAGACAATGAAATGAAATACAGTCTATTTCACAAAACAAAGAGACTATTTAGAAAAATACTTTTTTTTCTTCCCTGCTTTGTCCTTTGGTTTTCTTCTTGATCGACCGCCGCCACCAGAACCTGAGTCCTTACTTTTATCACTACCTCGGCTTCCTCTTCGACTCCCTCTAAATCTTGATTTATTTCTTCTTCCTCCTGAAGATCTCCGATCATCATCTCTATCACGACCTCTGCCACTGTGTGATGATGAGAATTCGTTCAGCTCACCACTGCTATCAAGGTTAAGTTCTTTGAGTTTGATTGCGACTAATTTGTTGACTAAATCATCCTTGGATAATTCGCTAAATTCTTCTTTAACCATTTTTGAAAGGGCAGAGTCATCTATTCCTTCTATAGCAACTTCATTCACCTTATTAGTCCAAGCTTTAATTCTTACTTTTTTGATATCAGAAGTATTTGGCACTTTCACTTGACCAATCTCAATCTTGAGTTCTCTTTCTAATCTTTTGATTCGATAACTTTCTCTACCATTGATAAAAGAGATAGAGACACCCTTCTTACCTGCTCGTGCTGTCCTTCCTGATCTGTGAGTGTAGTAGGCAGTATCATCCGGTAGGGTGAAGTGGAACACATGACTGAGGTCATTCACATCAATTCCTCTTGCAGCTACGTCAGTTGCAATTAATACTTGGAGTGCATGCTTTTTAAACCTTCCCATCACTCTATCTCTTTGTGCTTGAGACAGGTCACCGTGGAGAGCATCAGCAAGGTAACCTCGCTTCATCAGGTGCTCTGCTAAATCTTGGGTATCACGCTTAGTCCTACAAAATACAACTCCTCTCATCCCTTCATCCATGTCTAGAAATCGTGTTAGCGCTTCTGTTTTGTTTGCTCTAGTTACCGTAGTAAAGAGATGTTGGATATTGGCATTTACTTCATTCTTTGTATTGACTTTGACCTCAATTGGGTCATCCATGTACCTATCTACGATTGACTTGATTTGCCTAGGCATTGTAGCTGAGAATAACCATGTCAATTTCTCTTGTGGAGTGTAACTTAGTATAGTATCTAAGTCTTCCTTAAATCCCATATTGAGCATTTCATCAGCCTCATCCAATATCAGATACCTCAATTGACCAAGCTTAACAGCCTTACGATTAATCAGATCAATCAATCTGCCAGGAGTAGCAATTATGATTTGCTGTGGCTTGCGTAGAGCTTTGATTTGATTCATAATAGGTGCACCACCATAGACAGCTAGCACATTTACTTTATCCATATACTTACTGAAGATAGCAAGCTGTTCTGCAATTTGCTTACCCAACTCTCTTGTAGGAGCTAAGATGAGACCCTGAGTTGCACCATCCGATGGATCGATATTATCCAATAGTGGAAGACCAAATGCAGCAGTCTTTCCTGTACCAGTCTGTGCTAGTCCAATCAAGTCTTTAGACCCAGAAAGCAATTGTGGAATAGCCTCTTCTTGGATAGCTGTTGGAGACTCGAAACCTAACTCAGTCAATACCTTTAATATTGACTCAGAGAGTCCAAGTTGTTTAAATGTAGTCAAAGGAAAATGATTTTAATAGTACCGAAATAATCCACAAAGGTATTCAAATTATTCAGTGTCATGTACTTATCTCAGAAGTCACTGTTATAATCTTAAAATTTTAATCGAAGTTGGGCCTTAACATCATTGCGCCGATCGCCTGAGATTAAGTCTAGACCACTGCCTATTTCATCTCTATTAGTATACCGAGTATGAGCATATCTCATCTCCGCTGTCAAGTTTCGAGTGACCTTACATCTGAGATTGATATAATACCTCATGCCTTGATAGAAATATGCAGGAATATAAAATTCATAGAGTATATCATTTTCATAAGCATAGATCCTGCTATCAAAGTCATCAGTATCAAAGAGTGCTATCCTCGTAGTCAATGATACAGGAAAGTTGATTGGTTTGAAAATGATGTCTTGCATAATAGCAAATCCTCTAGATTTAATTCCTTGATCAAAGAGAGAAAACTCAGTTCGAGTTCTCAACTCCACGGCCTTGGTCAGTTTCTGACTGATGTGAAATCTGAAACGTTGTCGATTTTGAAGTTGTGGAGTATCAATCTTTGCATCTCCGAAATTTGAATACTTAGTTTCATTGAAGTATTGAAAATAAATATTCAGCTTTCTTTTGATTGTATAGTCAACTCTCGCTAAGAATTCTCGGCCAGTGCTAGGGGCATCTGTTTGAAATCGCAACCAAGGATTTTGCCACATATCTGCATAGAGCCTAATCTTCCATCTCCGTGTTGGTGAAACTTGCAATCCAAGATAGATTCCTTCTTCATTCTTTACTGTGGCGCTTTCGCCAAAGGCATTGGGAAGTATCGCATTGTATTGTGGAGTATAATTTCTATAGAGTAGAGAGAGAGAAACGTGGCGATCAAGACCTAAGAGCAAGCCGTGCAACTGAGCAAATCCTCCTGGAAATGAATGCGCTACTTCACCAAAGAAACTCAAATTCCGATATCGATATCCGTAATCTATCGATGTATTAGTTAGCTTGTCACCAGCAAACCTGTAAAGGTTGTACAATTGAGTACTAGATTCAATCGCTGCACTATAAGATTGATGCTGCACATTACCAGCGATATGCCAGTGACTACCGCCATATTTGATGATACCACCATACTTCAATTCTTCAACTGCATTTTCCTTTGCGTTTTCTCCTTCTGTTCGATGAAAACCAGAAGCAAGGAAGGAACTAAATCTGACATCTGGATCATCGATATCTGATGTATCAACGAGAGTAACGTTTCCATCTTTTTCCGCAAAGGAACCAAAGAGTGTCACTTCAAGATTGTCAACCAATTGTAATCTTACAGCGACACCTCTATTGTAAAAATTCTCTGCTACAGAATTATAAGCCTTTATTGGTCTACCTCCCAATTTGATATCAGTTACCCAAGAACTCTTACCTGCACCAAAGTCATTGTGAGAGATTAATCCTTGTCCCATACTAATTGTATAATCTCCAATTGCCAGATCTTTCAAAAGCTTTGAATAATCTTTGAGATAGAAGTGGGCAGAGAAGTAATCAAATCCATGCTTATTACTTCCTTTGAAAAACTCTTCACCGGCATCTTTCTCCAAAATGAATCCATACTTGAGTTTGTTTTCATAATTATATCGGTAACGAACACTCAGACCATTATTATCGCCGAGGTACCTTGAGGTACTTTCTGGATCATAACCTCTTTGTTGCTCGAGTACTTTTTTCCACTTCAGGTAAAGTTCATGCTTGCCTTGAATAGCCATTTGGAATGGCGAAAGCTGATAGGTGTATTCTTGCTTAACAGAACTCAGTGAGCCTAAAAATTTAGCATCAGCTACAGTCCATCCATCTATCACTTGAAGTTCTTCCTTTCTCAACAAAGGACCGTTAGCTGCTCTATAATCTAAGAAGGCATTAATCTTAAACTCATCTAAGAGTTGCAGTTGAAGAAGATCTTCACTTGTAATGGTATTTAAATCAATGGGAGAGGAGTAGTATCCTTTAAAGGTTGTAATCAGATCATCAATATTAATCTCTACATCATCAGAGTCTTCAAGATAGGATTCTATCTGGTTGATCAGTTCTATTGGTAAGTCATCCTGAGCTAGCAGACTCAATGGTAAATAGCAAAAGATGAATAGTATAATCTTGTATAAGAGATTCACAACCGAAATATAGGGCATTCTATAAGCAATACATAATTCAGGCTCAAGATTGAAAAAAGATTTAACTCTATATTTAGAACACAAGTCAATGCTAATATTGAAATAGAATAGAATTACATTTAAACAGTCGTTAACGTTGCCAAAAGACACTTTAACAGTCTCATCATTTAATTTAGAGTTATTAAATACTCGAATTAAAACATCAAATTATGAAAAAGGAAATAGGATTTACAATCGCATTGATGTTAATTACTTTATCAGCCTTTGGTAGACAACCATTAGAAGGTGTCTGGGTCAATGACCAACATCACAAGAAAATTACTATTCAATATGACAGAGGAGATATGTATATCTATGGTGTCTATCCAAGTTACGAAAACGGACAACGATTCTTCAGGTCATCTAGGAATAAATACAGAGACAGATTTGGCAATGTCGTAAAAATAGAAACTGATAATTTTCTAGAACTCAGATATTCTGAAAACTGGAGAAAAATCCAATTTAGAAAAATCGCAAGACAAGCACCTATTATGAGAGGTTGTAATCACAGCGGTTGTATTAGCAATAGTTGTAGGCATTCAGAAAGGAATAATTATCGTCATAGATATGAAAATGCTACTAGAAACGGAAACCGGATGAGACAATCTGCTGGATTGAGATTAGAAGGCACATGGTATAATGATGAATTAAGAAAAGATCTTTATCTGGTTGAGGATCGTAATGGTTTTAAAATCACTTTTAAATCAGGAGATTGGAAATATTTTGAAAAAGTTGATGATAATAGATATCAAGATAACAAAGGCAATACATATACACTGAATCCTGATGGATCACTAACATGGTTGAGTTACAATGGGAAAAGACGGTACACTTTAGAAAAAACATCAAGTATAATCCAATGGTAAAGAATTAGGAATTGAGCATGTAAGTATGAGGCATTGAATGATTTCAGTGTCTCTTTTTTTATTCACCTTTCTTTACAGAATGGAAAGTTTAGATGGTGCAAAAAAATTAATATACCTAGGATAAAAAAAACGTTACTCGTAGAACAGAGCAATCTGTCTATTTTTTGTCAAGTAGTTAATACTTTTACATACTAATCTTAGAAGTAACTTTAGATTTAAGAAGTAACCTAAGTCAATAATTGAACTAACTAAATTCCTATGCATAGAATTGGTAACTATTTGTTTGCATTTATTTTTCTTATCTTGATAGGTACTGATTCTAGTCTGAGTGCTCAATGTACATCTACTCCATCTACAATTGATAATGTCACAATTGATGGGACTCTTTATAATTGTCCAAACCCTATTCCGACTAATCCTGGTGACGCTTTAGTTCCAGGTGATTGTCTGCAAATCGAAGCCACATACGACCCTTTAGTTCCAAATGTGATTACTATGGTCGAAATTAAATATCAAATCTTTACATGTGGATTTGGATCATTGGTAGCAAGTTATCAAGAAAGTATCACTCCTCCTTTGTTGATAGATGGAGTAATTGATTACGTATATTGTATTCCTCCCGATGCAATGGTTTGTGGTGATGCATTTAGCCCTGGTTGCGAACCAATTACTCTTATTCAAATTGCTCTCTATGCTCCTGGAGGAGCAACGCCAGTTGTCGAGTTTTATAATATTTTTATAACGATAGACGAAACTAGTCCTTGTACTGATTGTGATTGTGATGGAATTACATTAGCTGATGGTGACTGTGATGATAATGATAGTGCTAACTATCTTGGCATGGACCTAGATGCTGATTGTGACTTAGTACACATGGACACAGATTGTGATGACAATGACCCTACAATAACAATTTTTGACGTATTTATGCCGACATTTCCAAGTGTAGTCACATCTTATTGTACAGGAGATGTAATTCCCTCATTGCCACTCACTAGTTTTGAAGGTATAGTTGGAGTATGGACACCAGCAATAAATAATACAGCGACGACACTTTATACCTTTGAACCAGATCCTGGGCAATGTGCTTTTGATGGAGAGATCACGATAGTTATTGATCCCACTACAATGGCAACATTTAATCCAATACCTAATCAATGTGTTGGTGGAACTAGTCCATTACCAACTACTTCCTTAGAGGCATTTACAGGCACTTGGTCACCAGTATTTGATCCAAATAATACTACAACGTACACTTTTGTAGTAGATCCTAATCAGTGTGCAACTGATGGGATGGTAACGGTAATGATTGATCCCACTACAATGGCAACGTTTGATCCAATACCAAATCAATGTGCTGGTGGTAGTAATCCGTTACCAAGTACTTCCTTAGAGTCATTTACAGGCACTTGGTCACCAGTATTTGATCCAAATAATACTACTATGTACACTTTTGTAGTAGATCCTGATCAGTGTGCAACTGATGGGATGGTAACTGTAACGATTGATCCCACTACAATGGCAACGTTTGATCCAATACCAAATCAATGCGCTGGTGGTAGTAATCCGTTACCAACGACTTCCTTAGAATCATTTACAGGCACTTGGACACCAGTATTTGATCCAAACAATACTACTACGTACACTTTTGTAGTAGATCCTGATCAGTGTGCAACTGATGGGATGGTAACGGTAACGATTGATCCCTCTACAATGGCAACGTTTGATCCAATACCAAATCAATGTGCTGGTGGTAGTAATCCGTTACCAAATACTTCCTTAGAATCATTTACAGGCACTTGGTCACCAGTATTTGATCCAAATACTACTACAACCTACACTTTTGTAGTAGATCCTGATCAGTGTGCAACTGATGGGATGGTAACGGTAACGATTGATCCCACTACAATGGCAACGTTTGATCCAATACCAAGTCAATGTGCTGGTGGTAGTAATCCGTTACCAAGTACTTCCTTAGAATCATTTACAGGCACTTGGTCACCAGTATTTGATCCAAATAATACAACAACGTACACTTTTGTAGTAGATCCTAATCAGTGTGCAACTGATGGCATGGTAACGGTAACGATTGATCCCACTACAATGGCAACGTTTGATCCAATACCAAATCAATGTGCCGGTGGAACTAGTCCACTACCAAATACTTCTTTAGAGTCATTTTCAGGCACTTGGTCACCAGTATTTGATCCAAATAATACTACAACGTACACTTTTTTAGTAGATCCTGATCAGTGTGCAACTGATGGGATGGTAACGGTAACGATTGACCCCACTACAATGGCAACGTTTGATCCAATACCAAATCAATGTGCTGGTGGTAGTAATCCGTTACCAAGTACTTCCTTAGAATCATTTACAGGCACTTGGTCGCCAGTATTTGATCCAAATAATACAACAACGTACACTTTTGTAGTAGATCCTAATCAGTGTGCAACTAATGGCATGGTAACGGTAACGATTGATGCAGCGACTTTGGCCACATTTAATTCCATCCCAAATCAATGTGCTGGTGGTACTAATCCGTTACCAAGTACTTCCTTAGAATCATTTACAGGCACTTGGTCACCAGTATTTGATCCAAATAATACTACTACGTACACTTTTGTAGTAGATTCTGATCAGTGTGCAACTGATGGGATGGTAACTGTAACGATTGATGCAGCGACTATGGCCACATTTAATCCCATCCCAAATCAATGTGCTGGTGGAAGCAATCCATTACCAGCTACCTCATTAGAATCTTATAGTGGAAGCTGGTCTCCTGTTTTTGATCCAAACACAACAGCTACTTATACCTTTATGGTAGACGCAGGTCAATGTGCAATAAATGGGATGGCTACAGTAACGATTGATCCTACTACGATGGCAACTTTTGATCCGTTAGCTCAGTGTTCTGGACTTAGTAATCCTTTACCAGCTACTTCACTAGAGTCTTATAGTGGAAGCTGGTCTCCAGCATTCGACCCAGATAATACGATGACCTATACATTTACTGTAGACGATGGTCAATGTGCAAGTGACGGAATGGTCACAGTGACGATAGGTGGAACAACAATGGCAACCTTTGATCCGATCACTCAATGTACAGGAGGTAGTAGCCCTTTACCAGCGACTTCATTAGAGTCTTTCACTGGAATCTGGTCTCCAGCTTTTGACCCAGATAATACGATGACCTATACATTTACTGTAGACGACGGGCAATGTGCAAGTGACGGAATGGTAACGGTAACAATTGATCCTCCGACAATAGCCACATTTAATTCTATACCAAATCAATGTACAGGAGGTAGTAGTCCCTTACCAGCCGTTTCACTAGAGTCTTTCACTGGAATCTGGTCTCCAGCTTTTGACCCAGATAATACGATGACCTATACATTTACTGTAGACGACGGGCAATGTGCAAGTGACGGAATGGCTACGGTAACAATTGATCCATCGACTATGGCCACATTTAATTCTATCCCAAATCAATGTGTTGGAGGTAGCAATCCTTTACCAGCTACCTCACTAGAGTCTTATAGTGGAAGCTGGACTCCTGCCTTTGATCCAAACACAACAACTACCTATACCTTTATTGTAGATGCCGGGCAATGTGCAACAAATGGGATTGCAACAGTGACGATTGATCCTGCTGCAATGGCAACTTTCAATCCTATTGCTCAATGTGCTGGAGGCAGTAATCCTTTACCAGCTACTTCACTGGAGTCTTATAGTGGAAGTTGGTCTCCAGCTTTTGATCCAAATAATACCACAACCTATACATTTACAGTAGACGCTGGACAATGTGCGGCTGATGGAATGGTTACAGTTACCATAGGAGGAACAACAATGGCAACGTTTGATCCGATCGTTCAATGTGCTGGAGGCGATAGTCCTTTGCCGACTACTTCATTAGAGTCTTTCACTGGAAGCTGGTCACCAGCTTTTGACCCAGATAATACCACAACCTATACATTTACGGTAGACCCTGGACAATGTGCGGCTGATGGAATGGTTACAGTTACTATAGGAGGATCAACAATGGCTACCTTTGATCCGATCGTTCAATGTGCTGGAGGTAATAATCCTTTACCGATTACTTCATTAGAGTCTTTCACTGGAAGCTGGTCTCCAGCTTTTGATCCAGATAATACAGCAACTTATACCTTTACTGTAGACGATGGGCAATGTGCAAGTGACGGAATGGTAATAGTAACGATTAATTCGGCGATAATGGCAACATTTAATCCCTTACCAAGTCAATGTGCTGGAGGTAGCAATCCTTTACCCTCTATATCAATAGAAACATTTAGTGGAAGTTGGTCTCCAGCCTTTGATCCAAATACTACAACTGCTTATACTTTTACCGTAGATGCAGGTCAATGTGCTACAAATGGGATGGCAACGGTAACGATTGATCCTGCTACCATGGCAACTTTTAATCCAATAGCTCAATGTTCAGGCGACTCTAATCCTTTACCAAGTACTTCCTTAGAGTCATTTACAGGCACTTGGACACCAGTATTTGATCCAAATACTACAACTATTTATACCTTCTCAGTAGATCCTGACCAATGTGCAAGTGATGGTATGATTACAATAACTATAAACTCAGTTAGCACAGCTAGTTTTAATGTTACAACTGAATATTGCCTTAATGCAATAGCAGAACCATTACTAAATACATCGATTGAAGGAAATGAAGGGACTTGGGACCCAGTTGCCATAAATACGAGTATTATTGGAAGTACCAGTTATACATTTACTCCAAGTGAATCCTGTATCGAGCCCTATATTATGGATGTTTTAATTGAAGAATGTGATTGTAATGATCCTGCATTAATCACTGTTGATAGCGTTGATCCAATTTGTATAGGGGAAGATATCAATATTGAGGCCATCTTATCAGGAAGTGCAACTGAGGTTAATTGGAGCTCGAATGGAGACGGCGTTTTTGGTAATAGTATTGACATCTCAACTGTTTATATTCCTGGTAGTAATGATCTATCATCTGGTTCAGTAACACTAACAGGAACAACAAATGACCCTGATGGTAATGGTGAATGCACAGCAGCGGTAGCTGAAGTCACAATCATAATAAACTCACTACCAGCCCCTCCTTTAATTGAGGAAGCTATTTATTGTCAAGAAGATATTCCTGATGTGCTGAATCCAATAGGTGATAATATTCTATGGTATAATGCCTCATCTATGTTAATCGCAGGGACACCGACCATAAATACATCTGCTGTAGGTACAACTACATATTATCTAAGTCAAACAGTAAATGGATGTGAAAGTGATTTTACTCCTTTAAATGTGACAATAAATCCATTACCAACTGTTGACGCTGGTTCTGAAATGAATATAGGATGCGACTTGACATCAATTACTTTAAATGCTACGGGTTCGCTAGCAGAGGTAGATGCAGTCATTAGTTGGAATGGTCCATCTATTTTAAATGGTGAAAATACTTACAATCCAGAAACTAATGAAGCAGGCACATATATAATTACCGTTGAAAATGCTTTGACTAAATGTTCAGCAACCGACGAGGTCATAGTTACAAAGAATACTGACCAACTTAATGTAACATTACAATATTTAGATCCTAATTGCTTTAATTCTTCTGATGGTGAAATTTTAATTGAGAATATATCCGGTGGCACTGAGCCGTATACTCTCTATCTAAATGGAGTTGAAGTAGATGAATCAGAGCTTATTAACCTTCCAATAGATACATACATTGTATCTATTGAAGACGCGAATCAGTGTTCTTATGAAAGCACAGGGTCTTTAACTCAACCTCAAGAGTGGTTACTCACTTTGACATCCTCGCTATCTTTTGTTCCTATGGGGACTATAGTGGAACTAAATGCCATGACTAGCTTGGATCCAAATGAAATAATGGATATAATATGGAGCCCAGCGAATAATCTAAGCTGCACTGATTGTCTTAACCCAACTGTAAGTGTAGAAGTAAATAGTACATATCAAGTTACCATAATTGACGTAAATGGATGTTCTAAGATTGAAATAATTGATATACAAGTAGAGCCTGATACAGAAAATGTATTTATACCTAATATTATAAGTTCAAACACTAATTCTGAGAATGGAATTTTCTTTGTGCAATCCGCAAATGACAATCCAATGAGAGTTTCTGAG
>Ga0079203_1002217_pt1 | contig 13210 bp, 14 predicted proteins | sample PorBlaMBantryBay_FD_68602 | JGI IMG/M metagenome (GOLD analysis project Ga0079203, IMG submission 68602) | Marine algae microbial communities from Bantry Bay - Bantry Bay, Ireland | ecosystem: Host-associated > Algae > Red algae > Blade | place: Bantry Bay, Ireland
TAGTTTTGAAATCAATATTGACACCACTACTTGCCTCACTTCGCAAGTCGGATTGGATACTATTTTTATGAGTTCGGTTTTTGGGTGTGATTCTAATTTGATTTTTAATTATCAATTGATCGCAGCTGATACTTTTTTGATGTCAGAAACTACTTGCGATTCTTCCTCAATTGGCATGACGACGATGAATCTTCCAGGCATAAATGGGGAATGTGATTCGGTTTTGATTATCAATACTACTTTTAGTTGCGACACCATTTATATGAAATCCATCAGCTGTAACCCTTTAGACACGGGCATTTTTATCCAAACCAATGGAGGTAATACAATTGTAGATAGCATTTCTTTAGCTCCAACAGATTCTATTTATTTGACAGAGAACAGTTGTAATCCTTTGGACACAGGTTTAGTTTTAACTTCAACTTTACAAAATATTTTTGGTTGCGATAGTTTGGTTTTCACTTATACGGCGTTGCTTCCTTCGCAAAATATTTTGATAGAAAGTACAACTTGTGATGTGGCTCAAATTGGGATTTCCATAGATACTTTACAAAATCAATTTGGCTGCGATAGTATTATTACTAACTCGATTACGCTTGCGCCGTCGAGCATTGATACCATTTTGACCTTAACTTGTTATATAGATGATGTGGGAACAGATACTCTTTTTGCAGGAACAAGTTCTCTTGGTTGCGATAGTTTGGTTTTAGCAATTACGGAATATGACCAAGTGATTGAAGCCTTTGTTAGCTTTTCAGACATCAGTTGTTTTGGTGAATCCAATGGAGTTATTTTAATTGATTCTGTTTTGGGTGGAACACCACCGTTTATGTATTCGCTAGATAATATGCCTTTTCAAAGCAAACCAATTTTTACTAATTTACCAGCAGATAATTATACTATTTTGATCGAAGATGCAGATGGCTGTCAAACGCTTGCAGTTGTTCCATTAAATTCTATCAACGAAATTACCGTTGATTTGGGCGATAATCTTTTTATCAATATTGGAGATAGTGTTTCTATTTTTGCTCAAATAAATATTGAAACACAAGAGCTAGATACCATAATTTGGACAACCATGGATTCGATTAATTGTAGTGGAAATTGTATCGACTTTACGGTTACGCCTTTTCAGACAACGACTTATTCGATTATGGTTATCGATGATAATGGATGTTCGGCAGAAGATCAAATTACAGTTCATGTAGATAAAAATATTCCAGTTTATATTCCAAATGCTTTTAGTCCAAACGGAGATAGTCAAAATGATAAAATAACTATTTTTGGAAATACAGAACTCATTGAAGAAGTACAAATTTTTAGAATCTTTGATCGTTGGGGAGAACTAGTTTATCAAGAAGAAAATTTCCAACCAAATGATCCTGGAAATGGTTGGGATGGAAATCTCAATGGCGAACCGATGAATCCTGCTGTTTTTATTTACTTCGCAGAAGTAAGATTTCTTGATGGAAGTGTCAAGCAGTTTAAGGGAGATATTACTTTGGTGAAGTAAAATGAATACTCAATATTCAACAAGGAATAACCAATGTCCAACCGACAAAAAATGCTTCGGTTTAAATAATTAGATATTCGATATTCCTTGTTGAGTGTTGGACATTCAAAAAAAAATAACCTAAAATTAATTTCTAACTCGGCTACGCACTATACCTTTCCACAAATTCTTTCATCTCATCCACCATGTCAGGCGAGCCAATCACAATCGCAGTTCGTTGATGCAACTCGACAGGTTTCATTTCCATGATCCTTTCAAGTTTAGTATTGATTGCTTTTCCGCCAGCTTGTTCCACCACGAATGCCAAAGGATTACATTCATAGAGCAATCGTAATTTTCCATGAGGATATTTTCGAGTATTAGGATAGAGAAAAATTCCACCTTGAAAAAGAATCCGATGAATGTCCGAAACCATTGAACCAATATATCTCAGCCTCAAATTCAAATCTGAACAGTAATCAATATACCGCCTCATTTCCAAATCAAATTTCAAATAATATCCTTGATTCACCGAATAATATTGTCCTCGTGCTGGAATTTTAATATCTCGATGCGAAAGACAAAACTCTCCAATTGAAGGATCCAAAGTAAATCCATTTACGCCATTTCCAGTCGTGTAAACCATGATTGTCGAAGTTCCATAAATGACATATCCTGCAGCAACTTGTTCCACACCTTTATGTAAAAAGTCTTTTAAGTCCACCGATTTCTTCACATTACTTTTTCGTCGGCAAATAGAAAAAATAGTTCCCACCGAAACATTTACATCAATATTTGACGAGCCATCCAATGGATCAAAAAGCACGACATACTTAGCATTTTTAGTAGAAAGGGCTTTGATAGGAAGGAAACTTTCATTTTCCTCCGAAGCAATTCCACAACATTCGCCGCTGTTTTGAAGACATTCAATTAATTTATCATTGGCGTACATATCAAGTTTTTGCACCTCATCGCCACTCGCATTGGAAGCACCATCAACACCTAAAATATTGACTAATCCAGCTTTGTTTACTTCTCGATTTACGATTTTGGCAGCAACACCAATGTCTCGTAAAAGTCCAGTTAACTCACCCGTCGCATCAACGTTTGCTTTTTCGCTTCGGATGATGAATTCGTCCAACGTTACAATTCTGCTCATGTTTTTTTTTATTAAAAAGTTTGTAATTAAAATGGTGGCGCAAAGGTAATAGATTTAATTTTGAATGAAGAATTTTGATTTTTGAATACCATAATTGATTTTATAAATGTATTCATCTTTAAAAAAATAACGCATCATTTTTATCCTCTGTAAAGTGTTCTATGAGTTCTAATCTTTGAGAAACAGGATCCCAACCCGCCCCGTTTTTATAGAACATTGCTCATCATCCAAAACTTAGAGAACTCTCTTAAATTTAATATTTGTTTTTTACGAAAAAAAAAAATTAACGATTCAAAAAACAACTTTTATTTTATAAATTTGTCATCCTATTCGAAGTCAAGCTAGCCTTTAAAAACTTATTTATTTACCCTATAAATTTTAAAAATCATGAGTACTCAGGAAGTTGCCAATCGGCTAGTAGAACTTTGCCGCCAAGGAGATTATGAAACTTGCTACAAAGAATTGTATGCAGAAGATGCTTGGAGTATCGAACCAGATCACGCTCCTACTCCACCTATTCAAGGCATGGCTGCATTTGCAGAAAAAGGAAAAAAATGGAATGAAATGATGGAAGAATTTCATGGTTCATCTATCGGAGATCCGATCGTTGGCGATAAACATTTCTCTTGCACCATGTCAACTGATATTACTTTCAAAGGAAGAGGTAGAGAAAAAATGAATGAGATTTGTGTGTATGAAGTGAAAGATGGAAAGATTGTCAAAGAGCAATTTTTCTATTAGAAACAATTCCTGCAAAATTAACCTTCGTTGATCATTTTAAAAAAAGCTGTTAATCATTACTGGATTAGCAGCTTTTTTTTAGCTAAAAAATATTTGCAAAATATAATTCCTTTATTAAATAATACCGAATTCAATAAGAGGTGTCGTATAAATTCGGTATAACCTCGCAGCAAGCTGACAAGGAGTTAAAAGTTAAGTTAAGTGTACATTGCAACTATTATTTTATGAAAATACGCATTATAATCTAATCCCATTGTTCCACATTATAAAATTAAAACATTCACTAAACTTAACTGTTAAAAAGATATGTTTATAAAAAAACTAATCTTTATCAGTCTGATCCTTTTTTTGACTCCCATTTTTTTACGGGCTCAGGATACCTTTGATTTAAAAATAAACGTAACAAATATTGATAAACTAGAAGGAGTACTTCGTGTTTGTTTGGGAAATAAAAAAGAAGATTTTTTAAAAAATTGTTTTCAAAGTCAAGAAGTGGAAGTAACTCAAAAAGAGATGATCGTTGTTTTTAAAAATGTTCCCAAAGGAAATTATGTCGTCAACATTTATCATGATGAAGATAATAATGGAAAACTAAATAGAAATGGAATCTTCCGCTCGCCTAGTGAAGACTATGGTTTTTCGAATAATCCTAGATCATTTTTTGGTCCTCCAAAATTTAATAAATGTCTTTTCGAAATAAATTCTCATCTGGAAATATCCATAACTTTCTAGTTTTTTTTTTACCAAAAAATAGAATACTTCAACTTTAAAAAAAACGATACTTCAATTTCGATTTTTCTAAAATTATATTTACTCTTTTGTATAACAATACATATATTGAAAAATAAATATGGAAAACAGCCTCGGTTCAAACCACTCAACAAATTCTAATTTTTTCAAAAATACGCTTGCAAAAATAAGTGACCGATTTCCATTTTTACATCGAATCGTTTTATTTCATTTTTTATTATTACTCATTTGTTTTGCGGGAATGTTGGTGGATGATCGCCAACTACTAGGAATAAATGTCTGGATCAAACCATCTAAATTTATTATTTCAGGTATCATCGTAGTTTGGACGATGGCTTGGTATTTATTGGTTTATCCTTTTCAAGAAAAAACTAAAAATTTTATTGCTGCCACCGCTGCGGTTTTAATGTTAATAGAAAATATCATCATCACAAGTCAAGCAGCAAGAGGTGTTTCCTCTCATTATAATGTGTCCAATTTATATGATGGAATTGCATTTGGAATCATGGGTTGCGCAATTAGTTTTTTTACAGGATTAGTTTTTTGGTTTTTTATCAAATCATTTTCACCACAACTAAAATTTCTCAACCGAATGAAATGGAGTTTCCGAATCGCTTGGTTTACTTTCCTTTTTGCAAGTGCTATTGGAGGTTCGATGATTGCTCAATTAGCTCACAATGTTGGAGTGGCAGATGGCGGAGCAGGTTTGCCTTTTTTAAATTGGAGTACGGTTGGAGGTGATTTGCGGATTGCACATTTTTTTGGAATTCATGGTATTCAAATTATTCCACTCGCTACTTTTTATTTTTCTAAAAAAATAAAAAACAATACTCTTACAAATTTGCTAAGTATTGGATTTGCACTTTTATATTTAAGTTGGATTGCATTTACATTTTATCAAGCGAAACAAGGTCAACCATTAATTTTCGTTCTTTGACAATCAGCATTTTACAAAGGTAAAAATACGCTCATTTATAAATAGTACGATTTTATTTTTTGCAAAAATAAACAAACACATCTAAATTACAGAAGCTACTATTTCATTATAAAATAGCAGCCTTTAAAACTGTGTTTAGTTGTAATAATAGTTATTTCATGCTTAAATGTGAGTCATCACAAAAAGGATTTGTCTTCGAATTTTTGCAATTACAAAGTCTTGCATTTATTTTATTTTTTACTTCAAAAGGAAGCGGCTTAAATTTTGAACCATGATGCGATCCATCACAAAACGGTTGCGTTTTACTAAATCCACATTGGCAAAAAAGATATGTTTTATTCGGTTCTGATTTTACCATAATTAAAAATCAAAATTTTAGTTTCCAATATTGATTCAAAGGTATATTTGGTAGCTTGATTGTGAAATAAACATTCAGGTGCCCCCGAAATCGTATATTCAGGACGGAGAAAATTATTCTTCTCTTCTCCTTTTTTATTGATTCACGGCTTTCCGACTGCCTTCTGGGATTGGAATAAAATATGGAATGCTTTGAAAAAAAAATACCACTTGCTTGCGCCTGACCTAATCGGTTTCGGTTTTTAAGATAAACCTAAAAAGTATAATTATTCTATCATGGATCAAGCAGATTTGATCGATGATTTTTTGGAAAAAAGAAGATTTAACGTGCGCATATTTTATGCACATGATTATGGAGATACTGTTTTGCAAGAAATTTTGGACAGATTTATTGATCGAAAAAATGTAGGAAAAATTGGTTTTGAAATTCAATCGGTGGACTTGCTCAACGGTGGTTTATTTCCTGAAACTCATCAAGCACTTCCTATTCAAAAATTATTGATTAGTCCAATCGGAGGATTGCTCGTTCATTTTTTGAATCGAAAAAAATTAAAAAAATCATTCGATAATATTTTTGGAAAAGAAACTTAAGCAACTGAAAAAGAGATGGATGAATTTTATGCATTAATGGAACATAAAAATGGAAAACTGATTTTTCATAAATGAATTCGCTACATGAGTGATCGAAAAAAATATCAAGAACGTTGGGTGGCTGCTTTCCATAATTCGCCAATTCCGATTTTATTGATTGATGGAACTGCTGATCCGATTTCTGGAAAACATATGGCGGAACGTTATCGAGAGTTGATTCCAAATCCCGTAATTGTATTGTTAGAAAAGATTGGTCACTATCCTCAGACGGAAGCTCCTGAGGAAGTTTTGAAAGCGTATTTTGATTTTAGAAATTCTTTACCGTTCTCTACTCACAAGGTGATTTGAAGTCAACATGGACGTTTTTATGCGTACCGATTAATGCAAGCGATGAAAGTAGCTGACTTGAATGATGGAGTTTTACGAATAAGTTTTAGTCATTATAATTCTATGGAAGAAGTAGATCGTTGTCTAGAAGGATTACAGTTTTGTCTAAAAAAATAATGTCAAGTCATTGTTAAAAATTAATTTGTTTTCACTTTCAATTTTGATTAATTTGCATTTATGCCAAACCCATACGACGATATTTTAGGAAACGACGGTGAAAAAGAAAAAACACCTCGCCCCGAATTCAAACCAATGGAATTCGATGACGACCATTTTCAAACGGACGGCAAAGAGCCATTGGATGAAATTTTAGAAAGCATTAAAATTTTTCAAGAAAAAGCTGATTCCTTTTCTCAATTATTAAGTAAAAGTCGAGCGATTGACCACAAGGTCGATGGAAGTATTTTTAGTTATTTTATTATTTCACAAGACAAGCATGACCAAGAACATTTGGTCGGAGAAAAAAAATACCACGACTTGTTAAAATCTAAATTTGAGAAAATCATTGTTCCCATGCGAGAGTTAGCAGAGTTACATTTGCAGACCGTTAAACAATTCAATCAGGACATTGACAAAAATTATTTTTCCATAGAAAAAACAGATCATGTTATTAAATCTGAAAAATTGATGGCAGTCGATGGCATCAATTTGCAGCGTAAAATTTTGGCTGACGCATCAAGTGATTTGGATATTTTGAAAGATGCATTGGATGATACGGAGCGACGAATCAAAAAATATATCAATGCGGGAGGTGTCCATAATATTTCTTCCGCAGAGTCGGTCATGATTGAACAAAAGAGAGCAGCTTTGACTTCAGGGAGAACTCACCAATTCAATTATTCCTTTTTTAATTTGAACCTTCTGGACAAAACGGTCATCGCTTTTAATGTACATATGAAAGATACTTCTTCGCAATATTTAGGAAAACTGATGAAGGCATTTGAGATTCGTTAGGAACGAATTAGATAATCACGCATTTGCGAAATCTAATTACCTGATAAAATAATCAACTGATTTCCTGAATTCCCAATCAACTGATAAACTATTTAACCAAAAAAAAATGGAAGGATTTTTTGACGATTTAATTGATAGCTTTAAAAAAAATGGACGGGTCGAAGAGATGCGACAGATTGCTCGTGCGAATAGTTTTAAATTTAAAAATCGAGAAAATTTTGCGAGTCAAGATTATTTACTAAAACCATTTTCTATTTTTAATGGGAAAAAAGACAAGCGATTAAAAGGGATTATGATGAAAGAAGAGTTGGCTTTTAATGCTGATCTTCGAGTGTATGATTATTGGTATTTTGGAGATTTTAAAAAAAGGAAAACGACTATTTTTGAAATTAAATGTGCAGAATTTGATTTTCCAAAATTTGAAATTAGAACAAAAAGTATTTTGAATAAAATGAGCGAACTCGTTTTGAGTAAGGATAAAGCTTTTCCGAATGCTACTGAATTTCATGCTACTTATGAAATTCTTACCGATGATCCCGATGCGCTAGAGACTGAATTAAACTTGCAATCACTTAATTTTATTTTGGGCAAAAAAAATATGTTAGTGGAAGGGGAAGGGGATTATCTGCTTGTTTATTTTTTGTATGAACAAATTCCTGCTCGGGAAATTATGGAGGAATACGATGATGTGTTGGATTTTGTGGAGATTGTTTTTAAGGAAGATGAGGGGGAGTTTGTTTGACGAGAGAAGTATGTTTTTTCACCACAAAAGACAGAAAAGGTTCACAAAAGAAGTATCGTAAAAACTTGTGTGAATCTTTTGTGCCTTTGTAGTTCAAAAACGCAGATAGTCAATTTTCACACATCAGGCAATCTCCTATAAATATCATTAACTAATGCTTTTTGCCCTTCATTATATAAATTAAGTTCATTAAAATTAAACAATATACCCTTCGGTTTTTTAGCTAAATTCATATAAGAGATAGTTTGAGCATCAAAAACTGGAGGCATCGCGGCGACCGATTTTATTTCAACAAAAATAATATCTTCTACTAAAAAATCACATCTCAAATCTGCTTTAGTTTCCATTCTTTTATAATCAATCGGCACTCTATACTCTGATTCAAAGTTGATTCCTCTGAGAAAAAATTCATGAGCTAAACATTTATGATATACTTTTTCCAATAATTCTGGTCCAAGTATTTTGTGTATTTATATTGCAGCTCCATTAATCCGATAAGTTAAATCGGTTAGGTAAGATTTTGTAATTCTTATAATGTATGTTTTAAAAAAATTTGAAATAAGAAATATACCAAAATATTATTAAATACTGTTTACGTATATGTTATCTAAATATATCATTAAACTAACTCAAAAAAATCATATCTACATTTCCTCTCCCTCGAACCCAATATTTTCTTACTTTTGCAAAAAAAATTACAAACTCACAATCGCAATGAAGTGATTGAAAGTTTTAAAATAAATTATGGGAAATATAATAGCCATTGTAGGACGACCAAATGTTGGAAAATCCACTTTATATAATCGCCTGATTGGTGGTCGTAACGCAATCATTGATGATACAAGTGGAGTCACGCGTGATCGTAAATATGGACTGAGTGATTGGAACGGAAAAAATTTTACGGTCATTGATACCGGTGGATTTGTGCAAGGATCAGATGATGTATTTGAAGCAGCAATTCGTTCGCAAGTTAAAATTGCTATCGATGAAGCAACCGCACTAATTTTCATGGTGGATGTGGCAACAGGAATTACTGATTTGGATGAAGATGTTGCCCACCTTCTACGACGAACGAAAAAACCCGTTTTTTTAGTCGTCAACAAAGTGGACAATCAAGGCCGTCTATTGGAAGCCAATGAATTTTGGAGTCTTGGTTTTGAAAATACATTTTTTCTTTCTTCACTTTCTGGAAGCGGAACGGGGGAGTTGTTAGATGCTATAGCAGAACAATTAGATGATGGCGAACCTATCCAATCTGAATTTCCAAAATTTGCCATTATAGGTCAGCCGAATGTGGGGAAATCTTCTTTTGTAAATGCATTGTTAGGAAAAGATCGAAACATTGTCACAGACATTGCAGGAACAACTCGGGACTCCATTCACTCAAAATATGATAAGTTTGGAAAAGAGTTTTTACTTATTGATACTGCGGGAATTAGACGAAAAACGAAGGTGCATGAAAATCTAGAATTCTATTCGGTCATGCGTGCTTTGCGGGCAATGGAAGAGGCAGATGTCACCTTGCTTTTGATTGATGCACAAACTGGAATGGAAGCGCAAGACATGGCGATTTTTTCCCTTGCGATGAAACGAAATAAAGGAATTGTCGTCTTGGTCAACAAGTGGGATTTGATCACTAAAGAAACCAATACTGCCAGAGATATTGAAGTAGAATTGAAGAAAAAAATGGCTCCTTTTAATGATGTGCCAGTTGTCTTTATTTCTGTTTTGGAAAAACAAAGAATTTCGCAAGCGTTGGATGCAGCACTTCAAGTTTATGAAAATCGGAATCGAAGAATTACAACTTCTAAACTTAATGATGTCATGCAAGATGCAATTGCTAGAAATCCACCGCCCTCACATCGAGGTGCATTTATCAAAATAAAATACATTACTCAGTTGCCAACGTATTACCCTGCTTTTGCTTTCTTTTGCAATAATCCAAAGTACATCAAGCCGAGTTATAAAAACTTTTTGGAAAATCAATTGAGGAAGAATTTTGATTTCACAGGAGTTCCGATTAGTGTATTTTTTCGAGAAAAATAATTAGGTAAAACTTGGTAAAATAGTTGATTAGGTAATTAGGTAATCAAGCGTGATGTGAAACAACAATTTGAAAATTAGTACAGCTAATTACCCAATTCTCTGATAAACCAATTACCTAATAAAATTATAGTAATGCCAATAGTAGATACGCCTATCGAGGGCTTAAAAATATTTGAACCAAGGGTATTCGGAGATGATCGAGGTTACTTTTTTGAGAGTTATAATTCTAAATCATTTAAGGATGGAGGAATCGATTGTACTTTTGTTCAAGACAATCAATCGAGATCAACATTTGGCGTTTTGAGAGGATTGCATTATCAAGTTCCGCCTTTTGCGCAAGCGAAATTAGTGCGAGTAATCGAAGGAGAAGTTTTGGATGTAGCAGTTGATATTCGTCCTGATTCCAAAACTTATGGAGAATGGTTTAGCATCGTTTTGAGTGCGGAAAATAAAAAACAATTGTTTATTCCACGAGGTTTCGCTCATGGGTTTTTAGTATTGAGTGAGACGGCGGAGTTCTTTTATAAATGTGATAATTTTTATTCCAAAGAAAGTGAAGGTGGACTTTTATACAATGATCCACAATTGAAAATTGATTGGAAAATTGATTTGGAAAAATTGCTACTTTCAGAAAAGGATGCCATTTTGCCGAGTTTGGGAGATCATCGAGCGTTTAAATAAACACTTATTTACTTTTGAAAAAAAGGGAAAACTAAAATGCCCAAATCTCACTTTGATGAAATACTTGATTATGGACTTTTTGAACAAGAGGAATATTTCAATACTTCTCGTTTACCTACTGACATTGATTGGTCCAAGTATAAATATTTTACCAAAGTAAAAACGGCTGATAATTCTATTCTCACTTTTCGCTCCAAATCTTCCTCTCTTCGTCCCAACATTAATGACATTGGCTTCCACAATAATGATAGAATTCAAGATGGTTATTTTCCTCTAGCCAATGGAGGTTGGGTTTTACATATTGAAAATGGATTTCTAAAAAATTGGCTTCGGATGGTCTCGTTTCGAGATCCTAGAAAGAAGGTAAACTTTGAAGTTGAGACCATTTTTCCATTTGGAGTGCAGAAAGGAAATCGAGTTTTTATTGAGGGAAAACCTGCTTTGGATGGCCGATATTATACTAGCCATTTTGGAACGATTAACATTAACGATTCTAAAGTAGTAGATGAAGTAGATAGCGAAACGGTAGTATTTAGACCTAGTGCAATATTTCAATTTTTGTGGTCAATAGTTGGATTAACTTTATCCACAATTGCTGCGATTTCATTGTATAATATATTACAAGGTCCCATTCCAACAAAAGAAATCGAAACGGTTATTGGCTTTACATTTTTGTCAATTTTATTTCTTGGAATTGGAATTGCCACTATTTTCAATGCACTTTTTTATCGCTTAGCCATTGATGAAAATTCCTTTTCAATAGGAAGCTTTTTGAATCATAAAACAGTCATGGATCAAGAAGTGAAAGGAGTTTGTTTTTTATCGAAAAAAATGAAAAGGAACAATAAAACTGTCCATTACAAATTACCCGTCATCGTCAAAAAAAATAAGCTTTTAATCCCAATCGCTCCTCACCGAGTTTCAGTTGATTTTGAGCAAGTAGAAGCAGAGTTACTAAAAAAGTATTATTTATTTAGTCCCGAAGAATCAGCAGAAATAAAAGTAATCTATGATAAAAGTGAAAATGAAAGATTTAAGGGATGCTTATTCACAATCTTGATCGTTGCTTTATTCTTGGGGTTTATTATCTTTATAATGCAATTAGCATTTATGCAACAATAAATTAAATCATAAGAGTTTACTCTAAATAGAATTGCATGGGAGAACGTAAAACGGCTAAATTTTCAAGGAATAAAGTCGATAGTTGATTTTCTATTTTTTATAAAAAAAAAAAAATCACCTCCTCGTAATCACATCCCTCGCAAACAAAATCTTCGGTTTCCAATAACTCGACTTACTCACATTTTGCTCCATAATACCTTTAGAAGAAGTACTATGAATTACAAAAACACCATCACGTGTGTTCTTTGTTACAAGTGCAACATGGGTTACTTTTCTCCCTTTTCCAAAAAATATTAAATCACCTGGTTTGGCTCTTTTGACTGGTATTTCTTTTCCCATTTTAGCTTGGGTTTTCGATACTGAAGATATTTCAATATCAAACTTTTTCATCACATAACTCGTAAATCCTGAACAATCAAAACCCGTTTTTGGAGTTTTGCCTGCATACTTATATTTGATGCCTTTGTATTTTCTAGAATGTTGTGCGATGTTTTTTCGGAGTTCTTTTCTTGATCCTCGATCTGCACTTTTCCGATTAGAACTTGATCTTGAAGAATCATTGTAAGTTCGACTTACCGAAGAGCAAGATGCCATAAAAAAAAGGAATGGCAACAACAACATTATTAATTTAGTAGCGTTTTGATTCATAATTGATTTAATTTTGAATGATGAATTTTAAATTTTGAATGTGTTCAAAGCATCGTTCGTTTTAAATCTCAAAATGCATTTTACAATTTATCAAAATGATTAGATTCCGTATTTTTAATACGATATAAGATAAAACTCACTCGTTGAAAATAGGTTAGTAAATAGGGTTCAAATAAAATATTCAACGAGACAATTGCAGTTCAGACTTTGGTTTGAACTGCTTTTTTTTGTAGCAGGACTTTTCAAGTCCTGTAAAATCTGAGCTACTGGACTTGGAAAATTCCGCTACGGGTTATTTTACCAAAAAAATAAAATCATGTTTCGTGAATGCTGTTGAAAGATGGGAATCAATGATAATAAGTTCATGTTCACAATTATTCATAGTTATTTTGGATTCTTTTTTCATCATATTTCATAAAAAATCCTCGATGTAACACAGGCTATATCTATGTTTTTTTATTTTATCTGATAAAAAAATAAGCTCAAAATAACTTAGGAATGCGAATAAAATAAATGCAGATTTTTGAGAGAGAGGTTTTGTTCATAGTTTTTGCTTTGAAAGCCGCATAAATGTTGATATTTTCAGGGTTTTAAAGTGAAAAA
>Ga0079203_1002222_pt1 | contig 13180 bp, 7 predicted proteins | sample PorBlaMBantryBay_FD_68602 | JGI IMG/M metagenome (GOLD analysis project Ga0079203, IMG submission 68602) | Marine algae microbial communities from Bantry Bay - Bantry Bay, Ireland | ecosystem: Host-associated > Algae > Red algae > Blade | place: Bantry Bay, Ireland
TAATATTACCGCAGATTTTTATCTCCTTAATGAACCCTCCGAAATTGCTGTGCTCAATGTTCAATCTGATCCAAATAATTTCTGGAATGACCAAACAGGCATTTACGTAAGTGGGACAAACGGTGGACTTGACTATTGCAATGACGAACTGCATAATTGGAATCAGGATTGGGAAAGACCCTGTCAATTGACCTTTTTAGAACCTGATGGATCAATCGGATTTGATGTTAAGGCAGGAATGAAAATTGGTGGAGCTTGCTCCAAAAATTTAAAAATGAAAAGCCTTAACTTCTTTTTAAGAGGCAATGATTATGGAGATGAACTGATTGACTATCAAATTTTTTCTACCCAAGAATTGTCAGAATACCGAAGAATTAAAATTCGCAATAGCGGCAGTGATTGGCAAGAGATGCTGTTCCGAGATGGATTGAATCAAACCATCTTAGCAAATACGGTTGACATAGATTTGATGGCTTATAGACCAGTACGTGTTTACTTAAATGGAACGTATTGGGGTATCTATGGAATTCGAGAAATGTTTAATACAAGGTATATAGAAAGCCATCACGAAGTGGATAAGGATAGCATCGATTTATTGAGTGATCCCTATGGTCCTCGAAGTGCAATACGTGATGGGGATGATCTTCGTTACAAAGAGTTGGCTGATTTTATAGACAATAATTCATTGTCTAGTGATGCTAACTTTGAAGTGGTCAAAGATTATATTGATGTCCAAGAGTTTATGAATTATTACATTACTCAAATTTATTTGGCTAATTATGACTGGCCTGGAAATAATATGAGGGTATGGCGCGATAAGAATGGAGGTAAATTTCGTTGGATGTTATTTGATACCGATGCTAGTACAGGATGGATAAGCTGGGGAGCTGATGTAGGCTCACCTAATCATAATTCATTAGCACATTCTTTGAATACTGATCCAGTCAATACGTTTGTACCTGGATTTACAGAATGGCCTAATGGAGCTGAAAGCACTGCTCTTTTCAGAAAAATGATGGAAAGCGATGTCTTTAAAAATGAATTTGTTCAAAGGACATGTACCTTTCGCGAATTAATATTTGCTCCAGAAAGGGTTCATCCAATGGTCGATAGCTTGGAAGATTTGCTCCTTCCAGAAATGCAAAGACACATTACACAATGGCTAAGTAACGATGATTTCGGAGACGGAACTCCATCAGGTGGTTCAGTTTTTACTTGGCAATTACGCGTTAATAATTTTAGAAACTTTTATACAAATAGAGCCAATTCCATTTTATCAATTTATTCTAACACCCTTGGTTTGGATGAGCGATTTAATCTAAGTTTTAATTTTGATGCAGCAACCTTAGGAAAGATTGTAGTCCATGAAAATGAAATGGTAATACCCTTTAATTATACAGGTGAGTATTTTCAGAATATGCCGATTAAAATAAAGGCCATTCCAAATGATGGTTATTATTTTTCACATTGGTTAGAAACAGGAAATATAAATGCCGAAATTGATTTTGTAGGTTCTGAAAACCAAACACTAACGCCAATATTTTCTGATACACCTGTTGCAACCGAAGATGTTGATCTCGGCTATCTGATTAATGTTTATCCTAACCCAATGCGAAATCGTTTAAATATTGATCTTTCAAATATTTTCAATAATGTCATTTTAATCCTTTATGATATATCTGGTAAGGCACTTTTGAAAACCGATTTAATTCAGAATAAAACAAATTTAGAAATGGCTGAATTCCCGCGTGGTATTTATTTAATAAAGCTTGAGACAGAGCTAGGAAGTATTACGAAAAGAGTAATTAAAAATTAATTGGAAATAGTTTTTTAAATATATAAAATGAAAAATTTTCTTACCATCATATTAGTTATTTCGCAAACCTTTTTGTTTGCGCAAATAACGATAGATATTCATCCCAATTTCAAGCATACAGTGGAAGGGATAGATTCTTTTAATCGAAAGCAGATGCTCAAAATTCATGCTGACCAAACAGAAAATGAATGGACAACTGGAAATAATTTGGGCAATTTCGTAAATCTTAGAGACACCTTTCTAAACGGAAATGATGTTTATTTAGGAAGAAATACAGGAGGCATAAGCTACAATTTAAATCAAGTTGCAGAAGACCCTACGCGTCCAGGTTTTGCAGATCCAGCATCGATTGCAAGTAGAGGACTAGCAACAAGAAATAATTACGCCAGCAACTCCGGGCATCAACTATATGAATCTCGAAATGAATTGGTCATAGCTGGGCAACAACATCCTTTTTATCCGGATGGAGCTCTTACAGGACAAGGTTGGGCGCTGGCAAATGGTACAGCAACAGGTGAATACATGGGTAGATTTGTCAATGAATTCCATGGTGGAAATGGTCAGCCTAGGCCTACTTACATCGAGATTATGAATGAGCCTTTGTATGACTTGGTTGATGAAGGTCCTCATCAGCCAATTGATATTTTTAATTTTCACAACGATGCAGCCGATGCAATTCGTCAACAGGTTTCGGATATACCAATCGGAGGGTACTGCGCTGCATTTCCTAATTTCGAAGTAGACAATTTTCAACGTTGGCATGACAGATGGAAACTATTTATGGACACCTCTGGAGATAAAATGGATTTCTGGTCTATTCATTTCTATGATTTTAATGGTACTAATCAACTTCGAAGAGGAGCTAATTTAGAAGCTACTTTCGAAATGATAGACTATTACAGTTTAAATTCTTTTGGAGAAATTAAACCTTATGTGATTTCTGAATACGGAGGTCGATCTCGTTTCATGGAATCACAATCATGGTCGGCTTATCGTGATTGGCAAAGTTTGAAATCATGGACTTCTATGCTTTTAACTTTTTCAGAAAGGCCACAAGACATCGTTTCTGCTATTCCTTTTGTCATAGTAAAAGCATTGTGGGGGACTCAAAGCAATGGAAGCCCTTATCCATGGAGATTGTTAAGACAAGGATTTGAAGCGCCTGGTGGAACTGGAACACAATGGGAATATACTGAAATGGTAAAATTCTTTCAACTTTGGTCTGATGTCAAAGGAACCAGAATAGACACCCGAAGTACTGATCCAGATATTCAATGCAATGCTTTTGTAGATGGTAACAAGATGTACCTGATTGTAAATAATTTATATTTTGAAGATTCTGAGGTCAATCTAAATCTAATCGAAAATCATGGGAATGCCATTCAAAATATACGAGTTAAACATTTGCATTTAAATGCAACTGGAGATACTCCAATTTTAGATGAGAATAATTTTTCAAGCTTAGAAAATGTAACGATTGGAACGGAGGCTGCAATGATTATCGAATACACCTTTGCAAGTGAGGTATTGATTGACGAATTGGTTGAAGAAAAGAAGTATTTTGCCGATACCTATTTAATGCCCATTTCACTTTCTGCTGATCATATATTTCATGTAAACGGTTTAGTAAAAGAGGATAAGGGCGAGGCTGTGCTGAGATTAGGGATGGGAAGGCCGCATGGAAAAGATCTTCAACCAACAGTTTATGTAAATGGACTTGAAATTCCAGTTCCTAATAATTATGCTGGTTATGACCAATTGCCTAAAAGCAGTTGGTTTGGTATAATAGAGGTGCCAGTTCCTTTTTCATACCTAAAAGAAAATAATGAAATAAATATTCGATTTAACGATGCTGGTGGACATATTAGCACGGTAGCATTGAGGGTATATAATCATAGCAATGATGTATTTAGATCAGATTACCTTGAGTTAACGGATTTGCAATTGCTGCCTTCTCTCAAGTACCTGCTCCCTAATACAGATTTTCAACTCATTCCGCAATTGACTCCTAACAATGTTACTGATGCAATGTTAACTTGGACTTCAAGTAACAACTCTATTGCGTCTGTTGATGATTTTGGAAAAGTAACATCGTCAGCTTTAGGAAGTGCAACGATTACAGTAACAGAAACCATTTCTGGATTAACATCTACCAGTAATATTGAAGTAGTAGACAGCATTCCTTTGATTACCGTTTTTGGAATAGATTTACTTCCTCCTACCTTAAGCATTTCGCCAAATGAGACTTTCCAGATGGAAACAATTATTAGCCCTCCGGATGCTACCGAAAAGTCCGTCATTTGGAGCTCGGCAAATTCCCAAATTGCTGCAGTAGATGCAAATGGAATGGTTACAGGCGATTTTGGAGGCACAACAGAAATAACAGCGACAACAGTAGATGGAGGAATTTCTGATATTAGTATAGTAACTGTTGTTCCTAATTTCTCGACTAATGTTTTTTGTTCGCTCTTGCCAGATGAAGTAGATCCGAGCACCAGTTATGACTTAAGCTTTAGTTATTCCACTGGATATAATTCAGATGTAATCGTTGAATTGAGAGACGTTAACGATGTTGTTTTAGGCGAGGGACAAACAACTGGAATGCCAGGCTTTAGTAATGTAGCTAATATTCAAATTACAACTGCCTTAGAACCTGCCCCTGGAGATGATTATTCATTTCATGTTTTCATTAAGCCAATAGAGATTGATACTGTTTTATTTACGTGCATCGAACCTTTGAAAGTTAGGGACCCTTTGAGTACAACTTCCGTTGAATTGTCAGATTTGAAGATCTATCCCAATCCATCAAATGGAAAATTTGTATTAGAGATTCCCAATTTACTAAATAGCATGAAGGTTCAAGTAATGGATGTAACGGCAAAATGCATTTGGAAGCAAGAAGTGTTAACAAGGATTAATATGATTGAGTTAAATAATGCAAGCCCTGGAGTATATTTTGTAAAGTTAAGAACAGAAGAGGGAAGCGTCACGAAAAAAATAATAATTGAATAATTGATTATAAGAATACTCAGATGATTAGGGAATCGGCTTTTGAGTAAAATCTAATTGTGCATTTTTTGTGCAGCAGCTAATACTTAAAAAAGACTAAAATCTTTTTAATTTTCAATACAATATTTATCATTTAAATTCTATGAAAGTGAATTTGTTTAAGCTCTTGTTTCTAGTTTTTATTTTAATTTTTTCTTTTTCATCTTGTAAAGATGAAGAGCCAATGGTAGATCCTGAAGAAGAAATGGAGCAAATCCGTGACTTCAATAATATAGACCCCAGCCTTCCTTCTTTTGTATCTATCGACGACACTACACCTGAAGGCATGAAATGGGAAAAGAGGGAAGACCTAAGCGATGATTTTGATTCATGGAACGACGATAAATGGTTTAAGCCCCTTTGGAACTATGGAGAACCTGTGCAAATGAAATCTGAAAACTCAGGGGTAACAGATGGTAATTTATGGATAAAAGCGAGCCTTGATCAAGGGGAAAGCAGATGGTTTGAAACGTCTAGGATTCAATCTAGAGTTCAAATAAAATACCCCATGTACACCGAGAGCAGAATTAAAACGGCGCATATTTCTGCCTACAATACCTTTTGGTTAAACAACGGGGACATCGACAATAGAGATGAAATTGATGTGATTGAAAATAATTCTAAACCATCTTGTAATTGCCAGCCAGCTTTTCCATGGCAAATGAATTCACAATATTTTCATGTAGTGAATGGGGATACTAGAAGAGCAAAGGGGAATTTTGACAATAGAGACCTATCGGATGACAATCCTTCTCAAGGTGTAGTTTGGAATGAAGAATATCATACGGTAGGTGTTTGGTGGAAAGATGCAACTAATATTCAATTTTATCTAGATGGAGAGCCTGCAGGAAGCGTTGTTTCGGAGAGAGACTTCACACGTAACTTAAACCTTATTTGGGATTTGTGGACCATAGATGCGGACTGGTCTGGTGGTATTGCAATCCAAAATGATCTATTGGACGATTCAATCAATACCATGAAAATAGATTGGGTCAGAACATGGCAATTGGTAAATGAGTAGGGTGCAAGCATAGGATTTACTTGCTTTTCCACCTAAAGATACGCCCAATTTTCTTTTTGCGATGTTGTTTTAATTCTTGGGAATAATTAAAGCATTCAAATGTTTATAAATTTTACATGGTTATAATCATTGATAAAACCAATAATAGAATTTTCAAGTCCTTTGAAATCTGCTTTTTTATGGGTAGATAAAACTACAACTGCTTTTAAGTTGGCGTTGGCGCATGATTTAACTCCTGTAGGGCTATCTTCAAAAACGATCGTTTCTGACGCGTCTGTTTTTAGCTCATTTAAAATGGATAAATATATTTCTGGATCAGGCTTTGACTTTTTGACATCTCCAGAATGTTTCAATATTTTAAATTCAGTTCTAATATTTAAAGTATTAAGAACAAACGATAAATTGTCTTGTGGAGAGGCCGTTGCGATATGTAAATCAATTCTAGAATGGTTAAGATGTCGCGTAAAATCTATAAAACCGGCAATAGGAACCATATGAGTTTTATACAGTTTTCTATAAAGGGTTTCTTTCTCATTGGCAATCTTTAATTTATCTCTATCTTCAAATTTTCCTGGGAATTCACTTTCAATTATTTTACTGTTTCCTCCACAAATATGAGCTTGTATATGTTCAATAGAAAATTTTTTACCCAGTTTATCGAGGGTCTTTTGCCATGCTAAATGATGATACATCATGTTATCTATTATAGTACCATCTAAGTCGAAAATTACATGTTTCAGTTTATCAATGTCAATAACTATTTCCATTATATTATGTTTAAACCCTTTGCTTATTTATGTCAATTTTTCTATAAAGTTATTGTTAAAACAAGCACGGAGATTAGATTATCAGCTTCTGCATTGTTTTTTATAGTTTTATTCAGTTTAGTTCCAGGATATTCTTTGGTTCACTAAAACATTTAGAAGTTTTCAATTTATTCGGAACCAAGGCAAGCGATGTTCACTTAAGCTATTAGATTAAATAGAATGATATTAAGGCTTGACACAGGCAATTCAATATTTTATTCATACACTGTTGAACATTATATAAAAAAGCAATTCTTGGTTAAAATATTTCTAATTGTATTAAATAATTGAACCAAATGATTTTTTCAACTAAAGCAACAGGTGAAATTATGTTCTAGATTGGGTTTGTCTAAGTTTTGTCTAGGTGTTTTTTTAGGGTAATGCCAGTCGGAAGCATAAATTCAAACTATTACACCATGTTTAAATAATTTAACTAACTAAAACTTAGAATGATATGAAAAGATGTTACAATTTTGTGTTTAGCCTTTTAGTTTTTCTTGCAGCCGCCAATATATCATATTCTCAACTAATAATAAATTCTGTTGACGGTATGTCCGTAACTTGCGGTGCCGCCGCAACTATAACTATTGATGCGGATGGTCCTTTTACGATAAATTTTGATGCTACTGGAGGTCCAGGGTTTATACAAATTCAAAGTGTAGGACAAGACCCTGGAGGAGGACCTAACATTCTCACAAATGGGCAAATAATAGATCCAATAATGGATGGGGATGATCAAACTCTAACGATGTCATTTGATCTGGCGGAGGCTTGTAGTACCAACGATGGAACTTTGACTAATTATCTCCAATTTACTTACTGGGAGCCGGGTTTTAACGCTATCATAAGTCAATGCCAAATATATATAAACTTAGATTGCTCTTCACTTCCAGTAGAACTAATTAGTTTCGCAGGACGTGCATCAAATTCAGCTAATATTCTAAATTGGGAAACAGCTTTAGAAGTAAATAACAGTCATTTTGAAGTGGAGCGTTCTTCGGATGGCGGAAATTTTGAAATGATTGGTACTATTGAAGGCCATGGAAACACCTATTCTAATCAAGAATATGATTTTGTAGATGAGCGCCCTTTGACAAATGCTTTCTATCGACTTCGTCAAGTGGATTATGATGGTGTTTTTGAATATCATAAGGTTATTTTTATTCGTAACAATGAATTAGATGACGAAATTGTTGTTTTCCCAAACCCAGTAAATGATAGATTGACGGTAGCTTTTGATAGTAATAACGAAGAAACAGTGTCCATTCAAATATCGGATATTACGGGACGCAACGTTTTTACTCAAAATGTGAATCCATTGATCTTTGACAAAAAAGTAGAATTGAATCTTTCAACGTTTAACCCAGGGACTTATTTCGTAAAAGTAACTTCTGGTACAATTGAGCATACTCAAAAAATTATTAAAATCTAGTGCTTTAGCTCTTAAATAAATATAAAGGAGTCACTATTCATGTATAATGGTGACTCCTTTATTTTTATAAGTAGACTTAGTTGCTTGGATCATAGTCCGCTAAAATTCCCTTTCTTGTAAATGAGAGAATCTAAATACAAATATCTATTAAACCAGTAAAAAAATGTATTTCTTTAAATTAAACCATATGAGAAAATGGATTCTTTTCTTCGCATCAAACTTCATAATGACTAGTGCATTTTGCCAATATGATTGGGACAATGTGGAGATAGGACCAAGTCCAGGTTCTGGGATGGTTTGGGAATTGCAAACGGATGTTTCAGATGATTTTAATTATGATGAACCTGCAGTACCATGGGTCGCAACCATAGGAGGGAAGTGGACAAATTTTTATCACAATGCATGGTCTGGCCCAAAACCAACTGTTTGGAAACGTGATCATGTGAAAGTGGAAGATGGAAAATTTAAAATCAAGACGAGTCGCCCACCGGGAGAAACAGTTGTTGTTGATGGTCAAACCTTAGACGTTACCTATTTAGGTTGTGCAACCTCAGTTCATCAAGTGATCTATCCAATTTATATTGAAGCCAGTGTAAAAATCATGAATTCTGTTTTGGCTTCGAATGTCTGGTTACTGTCTGGTGATGATACGCAGGAAATTGATATTTGCGAAGCGTATGGCGGTGAACGTTGGACCAATCCCTATTTTTCCGATCAAAGATTACACCTCAGCCATCATGTATTTATTAGAGACCCATTTCAAGATTGGCAACCAAGCGATGAAGGTACTTTTTACACGGATGGTTCAACTCTTTGGAGAGAAGACTTTCATACCATTGGAGTTAATTGGATTGATTCCGTAAATCTAGAATACTATGTGGATGGACAATTGGTAAGAAAGCGTTCTGGAATGGAAGAAATTGATCCAGTTTATTTTACCAATGTCATCGATCCAGGAGATCCGACAAATGACACACGTACTGGCTTAAGCAAACCAATGGATATCATTCTAAATACAGAAGACCAAGACTGGAGAGCATTAATGGGATTGACTCCTTCCGATGACGAGTTAATGAATGAGGAAGATCATATTTTTGAAATAGATTGGATTAGAGCTTATAAAGCTATTGAGGGTAATGTAGGACCAGTTACAGAAGTGATTATTAGTCCTTCCGAAGTAGAGGTTTTTCCTGAAAGTTCAATTGCCTTGACGGCGAATATTATTCCGAATAATGCACTTGATTTATCGGTTACATGGGAATCTTTGAACATGGACATTGCCACTGTTGATAACAATGGTTTGGTGACGACCATTACGGAAGGGATGGCAAAAATCGTAGTCACTACAAATGAAAATAACAAGCGTGATACCGCGACTGTAATTGTAAATGGAATTGCTCCAAGTTTAGAATTTGTCAATGAATTTTCGATACTAAATTTTAACTATCAAGTGGGTGGGGAACTTTCGGTTAGTGCTAATTTTCATGCAGGTAGTGGAAATACTCTCGTCGACGGGGGGCAAGGTGGAGCTAGATTTTGGTTGAGAGAAATTTCTCCAGGTTGGAATGTGGTAAATGATTACGTGGTTAGTGATGCATCTGTAATTGGACAAGAATCTGGTGTAGCAAGTGCAACGATTTCATTGGTCGGAGTTCCCGCTGTCAGTGAAATTCCAGCAGACAATTGGTATTTTCTATTTGTTACTTTTCAAAATTCTGATGGGAATGAATTTGACTATGGAATTTATCCAATCAATATTCTACAATCATCAAGTGTATTTTTACCTGAGATACATCAATTAGAGATTTTTCCAAATCCGGCACAATCCTTATTAAATATCAAGAATCCAATTTCAAGCCTTGATACGGTAATAGAAATTATTTCATCGACTGGTCAAAAAGTAAATGCTCAAAATATCTCTAACGATTCTTCTTTGCTTCAAATAGATATAGCTCAACTCCCTAAAGGTTTGTATTTTCTTAGACTTTCGTCGAATGAGATTTATGTTTCTTCTTTTGTTAAAGAGTGATTTGAGTTAAAAAATTTAATTTTTAACAAGATAAAGTAGTTGACAAAATCAAAAGTAATCTATGAGTTTTAACAATCAGTCTATTGGAACTTATGAAACAAAAGCTTCGCGATATGATAAAATGGTTTATCGCAGATGCGGGAAAAGCGGAATTTTATTGCCGTCTATATCCATTGGCTTATGGCATAATTTTGGACACTCGGATAATTTTACAAATGCTAGAAATATTTTAAGAAGTGCTTTTGATCATGGGGTTACTCATTTTGATTTGGCCAATAATTATGGTCCGCCATATGGTGCAGCTGAAGAAAATTTTGGCAGAATTTTAGAAAAAGACTTTTTGCCTTATCGAGATGAATTAATCATTTCAAGCAAAGCAGGATATGATATGTGGCCGGGTCCTTATGGTGATTTTGGTTCGCGTAAATATTTAATGGCAAGCTTAGATCAAAGTTTAAAGAGAATGGGCTTAGATTATGTTGACATTTTTTATCACCACCGTCCTGATCCTGATACGCCTATCGAGGAAACCATGAGAGCCTTACATGATATTGTTCAACAAGGAAAAGCGTTATACGTAGGCATTTCTTCTTATCCTACAAAACTAACGGCTCAAGCTGCTAAGATTCTAATGGAAATGGGGACCAAATTACTCATTCATCAACCTAGGTATAACATGATGGATCGATGGGCTGAAGATGGCTTGCTCGATGAACTCGGGAAACAAGGAACGGGAGCCATTGCGTTTTCGCCGCTCGCACAAGGAGTGTTGACCAATAGGTATCTCAAAGCTTTTCCTGAAAAATCAAGAGCTGTCAAAGATGGAAGGTACCTTCAAAAAGAAAATATTACAAAAGAAATTCTAAATAAAGTGGATGCATTAAATGGGATTGCAGAAGCACGTGGGCAGACAATGGCTCAATTGGCAATCGCTTGGTTATTAAAAGATGAGCGCATCAGTTCTGTACTTGTTGGTGTAAGCAGTCCTAAACAATTGATCGAAAATGTAAAGACCATTGAAAACTTAACATTCACCAAGAGTGAGCTCCAGAAAATTGAAAAAATATTGAAGAAATGAAAAAGATATTTATCAAAGGAATGATTGTGGAATAGGATTGGGTTTTGTAAAACGATATCTTTCAAATGAAGATTGTGTATTGGTATCGTGTAGCATCCTTTCCAAAGCACTTGAATTTCATGAACTTGCTATACAATATCTTAAGCTGTTAAAGATAGAAACGCTTGAAGTTACAAATGAATTCACTTTCAAAAATTGAATGATAAACTAAAAGAAAAAGAAATATTTTTTTGATGTAGAGATAAATAAGGTCTATGTTTCTATCAGAGAATCAATTGGTAAATGAACAAATCAATCCTTTGCAATTATTTTTTCAAATTAATGTTTTGGGAGTCACTCTAATGGTGCAAACTATTTTGCCTTTTATTGGAGAATGTTCGAAAGTAAAACAGATGTCTTTTGGTAATTTATACCAATTAATTTTGAAGATGCCGCATAAGATTTTAAATATAATTTAGCAAGGTCAAGGCGAAAAACGTAATCATAGCCGTAGCTATGATGAGGCTTTTCAACGCTGAGATTGATACATTATGTCAAAATATATAAGGCGTTCTCATGATTAATTGGTATTAACCATTGTCTTGTTTCTAAAAACACAATTTGAAAGATGAAAAGAAGAATAATTTTTTGCTTTTTTGTAATGGTCATCATTTCCTGCTCGAAGCAAATTCCTGCTCAGGTATTTCCTCCAATCCACTTGGATGTTGAAACTGTACGTGTTGCCTATGATATTAAGAATTCCCTCCTTCAAAAGATTTATCTAGAAGTCGAAAGTTTAGAGGGTTACTCCAGTCTAAGTTTGTTTGAAAATGAGCATGTTTTGATAGACAACATTGATGTTCCGGATACAGGGAGTTTTATTTTTGAATTATTGCTAAATTTTAATCATTTAGGCTTTAAGGAGTTGGAATGGAAAAAGAGAGGGGGTAGCTTGATTATCAATAAAGTTGAATTTTCAGATACCCACAATATGAGCCTACCAATCTTTAAAGATATCTCACAAGAATCAGGCTTGATTACACAGTCAACTTGGAAGTATGGTGGTCCCACCATTGCTGATATCGACAACAATGGCTTCTATGATTTAATTCTCAATAACCATGATAGGATTGCTACTCAACTCTTTCTTCAAAAAGACCAAGGTAAACTTATTGAACAAGAAATTTTTTCGTCGCGTGCAGATTTTCATGGTACTGCTGCAGGAGATTATGACAATGATGGTGATTTAGATATTGTAAATTCTATAGGTGGCGGAAATGGTTTAGCTCCAAAACCTCCATTTCTTTTAAGAAATGATGAAGGTAAATTTATTTCGGCTGCTGAAGAAGTAGGCATTGTTTCAGGGGCGAGAGGCCGATCTGTGAGGTGGATAGACTTAGATCTTGATGGTGATTTGGATTTGATTGCCATCAATGCGGAAGGAATGAATTCAAAAGACAGCATTCAGCATTTATTTTATGAAAACTTGGGCAATGGAAGATTTGAAACCAAACGATCGGCAAATATTGAGCATGCCAAGGGTGAGCGGGTATTGGTAACCGATATAAATAATGACCAAATTGATGATTTGATTTTGTACACGCCTCTTTCAATATGGAAAGGCAATGGGGATTTTACTTTTACAGATATTAGTGAGGCTTGGCTTTCGCCGAATGATCAAGAAATTAATTTTATCAATGCTGTCACGGATATTGATATTGACAATGATGGGGACTTGGACCTTTATTTAGCTCGTGGTAAAACGCATTATCAAATAGCTAACAAATCTCTTGATTTTGATAGAGAATTAGGTCGAGTTGATATTAGAGACCAAGGTAATAAAGCAATTACGAGTTTCGAATTTGAAGCGGAAGGGGACATAGTTTTATCGGATCAGTTCCTTTGGACAAGAGGGACGTATAAAGGAATGTTCCCAATACGCTTAGGAAGTCAAAAGGATTTACATCGAAT
>Ga0079203_1002238_pt1 | contig 13144 bp, 18 predicted proteins | sample PorBlaMBantryBay_FD_68602 | JGI IMG/M metagenome (GOLD analysis project Ga0079203, IMG submission 68602) | Marine algae microbial communities from Bantry Bay - Bantry Bay, Ireland | ecosystem: Host-associated > Algae > Red algae > Blade | place: Bantry Bay, Ireland
GAGCAACGCCGCCCAGACCTAAATTCCCGACGTGAGCGATCAGATCATCATCAAGGGCCTCCGCCTCTCCTGCCACATCGGGGTCCCTCCCGCCGAGCGTGAGACAGCGCAAGTCCTAAGCGCCCACCTCACGCTTGATCTCGCCTCTTTTCCAAAAAACGACCAGATCTCAGGCACCGTAGACTATAAAGAAGTCTCCGACCAAGTGCGTGATCTCGCCGCCAGCAAAGAGCGCCTCCTCATCGAAACCCTCGCGCAAGACATCGCCGCGCACGTCTTACAGTCCTTCCCAGTCAAGCGCATCCGTATCGAACTTGAAAAGCGCATTCTCCCTGATACCGACTGGGTCGGCGTCGTTATCGAGCGCGAAAATTGAACAAGTCCCCCGCTCTCCTGTCTCTCCTTCACGAATTCCGGAGAACTCCGTAGCTATCCGTCTCCCAGACCGCCCCGCCATGTCCCACGAAGAATTTACCGACCCTGATCACGAGCTCGTTCGCCGTGCGCAGAACGGAGAAACCCGCGCCTTCGATGAACTGGTGATCAAATTCTCACCCAAACTCTACGGCATGGTCTACCACATGACCTCGAATAAGGAGGACACCCACGACCTTCTCCAAGATATTTTCGCCAAAGCCTATCGCTCATTGAAACGCTTCCGCGGTAAATCCACCTTCTATACCTGGATCTACTCCATCGCGACAAACATGACCTTGAACTTCCTAAAGAAGCGAAAACGGCGCGCCACTTGGAGCCTCGATAACGTCGAGTCAGGCATCCAAAATGACGATGCCATGGTCGATCTCGCCCATTCAGCCAACCCTCGTCACCAAAGCAACGTCAATGAACTTCAACAAAAATTGAACGAAGCCATGCAAGAGCTGTCAGAAGACCACAGAGCAGTAGTAACCATGTTCGACATTCAGGGAGTCCCCCATGCTGAAATCAGCAGGATCCTCGGAGTGACCGAAGGAACCGTCCGCTCCAGACTTTTCTACGCTCACAAGCAGCTACAAGGCTACCTAGAAGAATACATCCGATAAAATTTTCCTTGAAACATCTTAAATTTTAAGATGCTAATACAAAACTTTCCAAAGTTATGAACAATTCTGAAGACCAGATCCAAAAGCTGATGAGCCTGAAACGCTACGAGACTCCTAGCGATGGTTACTTTGAGGATTTCCTCGAAGAATTTCAGCAACGCCAGCGCCAAGAGCTCCTCAAGAAATCCTCCCTCAGCCTCCTCAGCGAGCGCGTCGGCACTTGGTTCCGCGAACTCGGATCGATCAAATGGGTCGCCGGTGCCGGGGCAGCCTACGCCGCTCTCACCATCGGATTCGTCCTCTATTCCTCAACCACTGCCCCCGAGGTGAACCAAAACATCACCCCCGCTTCCTTCGAGCGCGCCCCTTCCGAGCCACTTCCTTTTGTCGATTTCCAAGACGGCCAGAACTTCCGTTCCCAGCCCGATTCGATGCGCGAGTTTTAAAGCCGCCCGCCCCTCATCTCGCCCCTATGATCTCATTCCATCTTTGCCGCGGTATAATCGCCGCCGCCCTCCTCGCCACCCCTTCCTTCGCCCAGACTCCCCTGTCACTCCCTCTTCTTGAAGGAGAAGGCACCAGTCAAGCAATGGCCCTTCCCCTCGATACCGAGGGCCACTATGCCACCATCGGAGTCGTTGGTGCGGACGCCAAAACAGCAACCTCTGGCGAGGATAAATTCACCTTTTTAGCGCAAGACCCCCAGTCCCGCTTCACTCTCTTAAAGGGTCCCAAGTTGGAAGAAGCCCCCGCTCTTGGCCTATCAAAGAACCTTAAACCAGGTTCCGCTCTCTACCAAAAAAATGACCAATCGGGTTCTCCCTTGCGCGTCGTCAGTCGGGAAACTTACTTCCACGATCAGCTACTTCCATTGGAGTTCCTCCGTGTCGCCTATCGCGGCAACCTCCCAAAACCCGGCCAGCCGCTCTTCGATGAAGCTGGAAAACTGGTCGCTCTCGCACACCAGCCCACCTCTGACTTCGGCACCGGCATCTACGCCCTCCCCATCGAGGCCGTTTCGCGAAATCTTGCTGACTTCCAGAAAAACGGAAGCCTCAAGCGCTGCTGGCTCGGCCTCCACCTCGATTCCAGCAACCCGATCCCCCTCATCGAGGGAATCCGCCCCGAATCACCATCCGCCAAGGTCGGTCTCAAAAAAGGTGACATCCTCCTTAATCTCGGAGGCTGGCCGATCACGACCTACTCATCCTCGATCAACGCCTTTTACTACCTTCTCCCCGGCCTCGAGACTGATCTCCACATTCTCCGCGGCACCGAGGTTCTTAAGCTCAAAATTACCCCGGTAGCCCACCCCGGCTATATCGGTATTCCACAGAAGCCGAAGGAATAGCAGTGGCCAGCCACCCCGCCAGCTTCGCCGTCCGCACCTCAGGAAAAGGCACCTACGAGATCACCCGCCAAGTCGAATCCTGCATCGCCGAATCCGGCATCACCACCGGCACCGTCACCGTCTTTGTCCAGCACACCAGCGCGAGCTTGGTCATCATGGAAAATGCCGACCCCAGTGCCCGGACTGACCTCGAGGCCTTCTTCGATCACCTCGTTCCAGAAGACACCCCCTACTTTATCCACACCTACGAGGGACCGGATGACATGCCCTCCCACATCCGCATGGCCTTGACCCGCACTAGCGAGGTCATTCCCATCATCGACGCACGGATGACCCTCGGAACTTGGCAAGGCCTCTTTCTCTTCGAGCATCGGAACGATCCACACACCCGCATAATCACGATCATGGTCCAGGGAGACTAACTCTCGCCCCGCATCGCCCGCAGGCGCTCTTCCTGAGCATCAAGCATAAAGACCGACCGCTTAAAATCGATCAAGCCCTCGAGCTTCTCCACCTCCGAGCGCGACCGGTCATCGATGACCATCGTCAACTTCCCCATCTCAGAAGCAGGAATCTCTGCCAAAAATCGCGGGTCAGAAACCCGGAAAATGATGCTGCGCACCCTAAACCATTTCTTAACCAGTTCAACGTGCTCGATCTCCCCATAAGGTAGCTCAATCACCTTCATCTCACCTTTTCCTCCCGAAAAAACATTTCCCTTCATCCGCCAAGAGAGCTCCACTTCATCCGGTAAAAAGCGGAGCTTGCCCATAATCTCCTCCCGCCCCAGCGGATCAGTCGCCGGGATGTGAAAGCTGATATTGACAGGTTCGGTGAGCATCATCTGGAAGCGTCACGACCCTACTCGAAACTACCGCGCTCGACAAAGCCAAGAATCAGGATCCTCGATCAAAAATACAAGACCCAGCGAAACTCGCTCACCTCGGCAGCTGTCTCACAGATTGCATTTGCCTTTTGATGGAACGACCGCTAAGGCACCCATCCCCGCCACGCGCGGGTCTACGCCATGGAAAAGAAAAGTGATTTCGGACTAATCGGTCTGGCCGTTATGGGTCAGAACCTCGTGCTCAATGTCGAAAGCCGCGGCTTTCAGGTCTCGGTTTATAACCGCACCACCTCCAAGATGACCGAGTTCATCGCCGAGAACCCCGGGCGGAACCTCGTCGGTGAAGAGACTCTCGAGGGCTTCGTTGAGTCCCTTGCCGTTCCCCGCAAGATTCAGATCATGGTCCAAGCCGGCCCCCCTGTCGACGCCGTCATCCACCAACTCATGCCCCTCCTCGACCCTGAGGACATCATCATCGATGGCGGAAACTCACTCTACACCGATACCGAGCGCCGCGATAAGTATGTCGGCGAAGCTGGTTTCCGCTTCATCGGAGCCGGTGTTTCCGGCGGTGAAGAAGGCGCTCTCAAAGGCCCCTCGATCATGCCCGGCGGACCTGAGTCCACCTGGGAGGTCATGAAGCCGATCTTCGAAAGCATCTCAGCAAAGGTCGATGGCGAGCCTTGCGTCGTCCACATCGGAGAAGGCGGTGCAGGCCACTTTGTCAAAATGGTCCATAATGGCATCGAGTATGGCGACATGCAGCTCATCTGTGAGGCCTATAATATTTTCAAAGCAGCCGGCTTCTCAAACGAAGAACAGGCCGCGATCTTTGCCGACTGGAACGAGGGAGACCTCGAGTCCTTCCTCATCGAAATCACCGCAAACATCCTCAAGCAAAAGGACCCCGAGACCGGAAAAGACATCGTCGATCTCATCGTCGATAAAGCCGGCCAAAAAGGCACCGGTCGCTGGACCGTCATGGGCTCCGTCGAGCAAGCCGTCCCCTTCAGCACCATCGCCGGTTCTGTCGAAGCGCGCATTCTTTCCTCCATGCGCGATCAGCGAAAAGTCGCCTCTGGAATCCTCCAAGGACCCAGCAACTGGGACTTCGATCTCACCATGCCAAAAGAAGATCTCGTGAAGAAAGTGCGCAACGCGCTCTACGCTTCCAAGATCGTCTCCTACGCCCAAGGTCTCGACCTCATCACAAAGGTTGGCGATGACAAAGGCTGGGATCTCAACCTTGGCGAGATCGCCAAGATCTGGCGTGGCGGCTGCATCATCCGCGCCCGCTTCCTCAACCGCATCACTGAGGCTTACACCGGCGGAAACCCTCCCACCAACCTCATGCTCGCGGACTTCTTCACCAAGATCCTCAATGAAGGTCAGCAAGACTGGCGCGAAGTCGTCGCCCTCGCCGCCACCAATGGCATCCCCGTCCCAAGCTTCGGTGGCTCGCTCTCCTACTACGACGCCTACCGCGCCGAGCGCCTCCCCGCAAACCTCCTGCAAGCGCAGCGGGACTTCTTCGGAGCGCACACCTACGAGCGCATCGACAAGCCAGAAGGCGAGTTCTTCCACACCGAAGACTGGCCTGAGCTCATGGGCTAAAAGTCATCTCCCTTTTTCCTAAGCGGCGCTCTCGAGAGGGAGCGCCGCTTTTTTTTGACCCCTCACTTTGCTGTTGCTTCCTCATTAATGAGACGGATCTTACAGAGCGATGATTCTCCAAGAAGATGCCGATACCCAAACTAATGGCATGGAGCTCATCGCCACTTTCGGCGACCTCCGCGAAGCTCAGGACTACGTCCTCGTCATCCTCGCAATGAATCTCGACTGCCTCATCACCGCCACCCAAGAAGGCTACCACCTCCATGCCGAAGAAGCTTTTTCGCTCGCTATCAAGGACGAATTCAAACTCTACGAGCAAGAGCAGGCCATGATGCAACCGCCCAAGGAAGTCGCCGTTTTTTCCGCTGGTTTAGAAATTTTCCTCTTATGGGCCACCGTTCTCTTCTTCTGCTACACGCTCCAAGTCGAGAACCCCGAAGTCACCGAGCGATTCTTAAATTCCGCTTCCGGGGTCATCGAGCGCGGGGAGATCTACCGCTCCTTCACCGCCCTCTTTCTCCACGGGGGCATCGGACACCTTCTCAGCAACATCGCTCTGGGAGGAATCTTTTGCATTCTCGTCGCCCATTCCCTCGGCCCCATCACCGGGTGGGCGCTCATCCTGATGAGCGGTTTTTTAGGAAATATCGCTAATGCGGTAGCGCACCACGGCACCTCGTTCAGCTCGCTCGGAGCTTCCACCGCTACCTTCGGAGCGCTCGGCCTCATTATCGGAGTCGCCCTCTATCAAGCGTGGCTCGCGCGCACCGTCCGCAGCGGCCTACGAGTCGTCGCGCCGCTCGCCATCGGTCTCATGCTCTTTTCCATGTGGGGCATTGGGGATGGCACCAGTAACATCGATGTCAGCGCCCATCTTTTCGGACTCGCCGCGGGCGTGCTCCTAGGCGTCCCGGCCGCCAAATTTCGCAATGACGCTTAAGTCAATTTTTCACGAATCTCAGAAGGGATTTCCACAGCCTTCATCGTGCTGAGCGCAACGCAAACTGAGGTCATCTCCCCCCTTGCCCTAACTGCTTCCTCCTCATTGACGCGGAACTCAAAGCGGTAGCGCACCGAGCGAGTGCGAATCTCGTCCACCACCACCGAAACGCGCACGACATCGCCAAACTTAATCGGCCTTTTAAAATCCGCCGTAGCACTAACTCTAGGCCAGCCGATTCCACCCGAGTGCAGCGCGATGCCGCGCGAGCGCAGATAGGCATGCTCAGCCGATTCCATCCAGCGATAGAAATTGGAAAAATGAGCGATGCCCGCGAGGTCCGTCTCGTAGAACTCAAGCGCTCGCGACCATTCGAATGCCGCATTCATTGGCTCACCACCTCTCTAAAAAGCTCTTCGTAAGATTCACTCATCGCGCCGACATGATAGCACTCTTCGACCGCGCGCCGACCCTTTTTGCCCATCGCTTTTCTCCTCGGCGCATCGTCCAAAAGCTCTCTCCAGGCATTCGACAAGGCCTCCGCATTCTCGGGCTCAACCAAAAGCCCGCAACCGAAAGACTCAATGATCTCCGGAAAGGCCGAAGCCCGCGGCATCACCACCGGAACCCCACAAGCCATCGCCTCGATGAGGTAGAGACCGAAGCCCTCCGGGTAAATCGCGGGAACTGAAAAAAGGGAAAGCCTCCCTAAAAAAGCCGCTTTCTCTTCTCGGGTAACATTTTCAAACCAAGCTACCTCATCAGCAAGACCAGCCGATGCAAGCTTCTCCTTGAGCGTTAAAATAAAAGCTTCATCGGCTCCACTAACTGTCCCCCCGATCTCTAACCGCGTCACAATTTCCTCATCCTTACGCAAGTGAATGAAGGCATCGATAAGAAGACCGAGGCCCTTATCACGGTTCATGCGGGCGAAATACCCGATAGCATCCTGAGGCCGAGTTTCCTCGTAACCTGCGAGATCGATGCCATTAGAAATAACCTGAACCCCCGCAATCCCGAGCTTCTCCTCCATCATCCCAGCATAGAATCGGCTAGAGGTGACCAGACCATCCGCTCGCTTTACGCAGGCTCCCATCTCCCTCCAGCACTTCGTTTTCCAAGGCTCTGGAAGCCCATCCAAGAACACGTCCTCGCCCTGAAAGGCGCAAACCACAGGCACCTTAAAGCAGCGCTGAAGTTCGGAAATCATCCCACCGAGCAGCGCATTCGAAAGTAGAATCACATCCGGTTTTCCATCCCGCTCGAGCCAGCTCTCGAGCTTCGCAATCTCCTTCCCGAGGTGACTTTCCTCTAACTTGAGCATCAGATAAGTCATCTCCCCTTGCTCACGGGCGTCAGTAAGATGACTGCGCTTCGCCACCGCGCGGAGGAAGCCAGCTCCATTGAATAATCTGTCGACCCACCCCGGCAATCTACGAAAGATTGCATACTTCTGCTGAAGGTAAACATTGATCCCTCCAAAAAATACCGGAGTCGCTCGATCGCTCTCGCTTTTTTCCTCATCCAGCTGGAGCGGCAGATACATCGGCACCAAATGCGCATCATGCCCGCGCGCGCGCAGCCCCTTCACAAGCGAGTTATCACGCATGCAGGCTCCGCAATAGTAGCTCCCAGTGCCGGCTGTTAGAATAGTAATCTTCACAAAGCTACCCCGTCGCCGGGTCCGGGTGAGAGTAACCTTCGCGATCCTTCCTCGCAAGCAAGCCATCCGAAATCGAGCAGCCAGCGAGTGGTATCAAGCATATGGACGCCCATGTCGCCCGCGATTCCCTTCCTATATTCCATGAACGACCGTCGTCCACTCGTGCGAAGCAAAAAGTTAGACAGTCGCATCTCCCGGCTTTGTCCGAATCCTCATCTCGTAGTAGCAACAGACCTCCCGTGAGGGAGATCGCCCGGAAGATCAGCAAACTCACCAACTCTCTCGAAAAGTTCGCTATAATCACGATCCATCAGATCTCCAATCAAACAGTCAGTCATAGCATGATGAACCTCCTCGTATTTCATAACGACATCCTTAAAGCTGAAATCTTTATCATAGAAAGCGTAGACGAGCTTCCGCATCCACTCGATACCGCTGCATAACCGCTCTCCATAATCGAGAAACTGCTCGGCACCAGCATCCTCACGATCGAGCGCCTGAGCGACCGCATCGGCGGCCATCGAACCACTCGTCAGCGCAAGGTAAACGCCCGAAGAAAAAACGGGATCTAAAAACGCAAAAGCATCCCCAATCAGAATAAGCCCATCAGCTGCGCAATGCTCAGCACGGTAGGAATACTCCCCCGCCACCCAATACTTTCCAAACTGCTCCCCCTCAGACAAATGCTCCTCTACCCACTTGTTCTCTTTGATCTCACGATCATAGATTTCTTTTAAATCTCGCGAGCCACGGTAGAGATAATCTCGCTCCGCCACGATGCCCGTGCTCACGATGTCGTCCTTCAACGGAATATTCCAAAACCATCCCTTGCCTTCCACATAGGCCACCGTAGTCGCCCCCTCATCAATACCTGGATCCCTCTTAGCCCCCCTATAATTTGTCCAAATAGCGATCTTATTAAGCTTAGGGTCGCGCTTGCGCCACTTCTTCTTTCTTTGGAAAAGCGCGTCCCTGCCAGAAGCATCCATCGTCATCGGCGCACGCAGTTCAAAACAGCTCCCGTCCTCGCTCTCAGCTTTCACCCCGACCACAAACCCGCTTTCTTCGATAAAACCGATAACTTTGATACCCTCACGCACCTCCGCCCCAGCCTCGCGCGCCCGCTCCATCATCATCGTGTCGAAGGTCTCACGATCAACCTGCCAAGTCTTCGACCTAGGATGGTCGCTATGTCTAGCGAAGTAGAAGGGAGCCGAAAGCTTCCCGTCCTGATTGACAAACTGAACACTCTGCTTGCTCTGAAAGCCCTTCTCATCAAGACGCCCCACCATGCCTAAGCGCTCAATGGTGTCGTAACAATGAGGGATCAACGACTCGCCAACATGATAACGAGGAAAGTGCTCTTTCTCCAACACCACCACTTTTTTTCCCTTCTCCTCCGCAAGAATCGTCGCCGCAGTGCAACCAGCCGGTCCAGCCCCGATGATAATGACATCGCAGTCGTAGGAAATATTCGAGATCATAAAGGTTCTTAAGGTAAAATTTCTAAGATGCGGGCCAAAACACCCCTCTTAGAATTTGACAGATTATTGTAGCGCCCAAACAAAAATTCGCCACCTCGCTTTGAAAAAAAACTCGGTGAAAAGTGGCTTGAGCAAATTCGAAAATACCCCTGAGGCTGGCTCTGATACTCAACACCATCACCATTCAAAATAGAACCTAAAGGAGCGCCTCCTCCGACTATCTTCTCCCTCACTTCAGAATCAAAAAGATCCAAACTAATTTCGATAATCCCATACTCCACCGCGCTCATTCCGGCCGATAAAATAACCTCTCGAACATAGCTACACCCTCGATGACCCTCCTGCAGGACCTCTAAACCAATCTCAGCCCCGTGGAATCTAGCCAAAGTCGAAGTCATGTCTCGCTCGTGAACAAGCAGCTCGCAATACGGACGCTCGATCTCTTCAGGAGTGATCCACTCGAGCTCGACTCCCTTTAGCAGAGACCCACTCTTAAGCTCCCGAATCTGTTCCGATAACTCGATCATCTCAGACAAGTTGATCAGTCCGGTGCTCAGCTAGAAAAAAATCGTGCAAAATATTGTCCACGCACAAAAGCCCGTCTCGGGTCAGCAAGATCTCGTCCGAATCGACATTCACCAACCCCTCGGCCATCAATTGCTGAAGCTGCTGGCCCCACCTCGAGAGCACATCCACCCCAAACTTCTCTCGGAAATAACCCCCTTCGACTCGGCCCAGCTTCATCTGTAAAATAAACTCACGGATCATCCGTTGCTCCCGAGTCGTTCGAAAGCTTCGCTTCGTCGGGATTCTCCCTTCATTGATCGCCTTCATGTATTCATCGATCTCAGTCAGATTTTGGTAATGCACCCCGGCGGCATGAGAGAATGAAGCAACCCCGAGACCTAAAAGATCGGCACCACCCCATAGCGAATCTCGATACAGAAACTTCGTCTCATCTGGATTCTTCACCGCCGTATAGCCCGAGCTAATCGTATAGCCGGCACTCTCCAATTCCGCGAACGCCTCTCTCACCCACCGTCGCTTTGTCTCCCAGTCAGCGACAGGCGCAACAAGCTTTCCGGTATCCTTCATCTCACGATAGATCGTCGTATTATAAGGAATCTCCATCTGGTAGATCGTCACACTGTCTGGCGATAGCTCGATTGTCTTTTCAATATTCCTTTGCCAATTCTCCTCAGTCTCCTCAATCATCCCGGAAATGAGGTCAATGTTAATCTGCTCAAAGTCCTCAGCCTGCGCCCGTTCGTAAGCCCGGTAAACCTCCTTCGTCCGATGAGCTCGTCCATTAATCTCTAAAATGTGATCATCAAAATTCTCGATCCCTAAACTTAAGCGAGTCACCCCGATATCCTTGATCGCTGACAACTTCCCGGCGTTTAAAGTTCCAGGCTCGCACTCAAAAGCGACTTCCCGCGCTTCATCCCACGATAAAATATCCTTCATTCGGTCGGTCAATTCCGCCAGCTGCTTTGCAGACAAGTAAGAAGGCGTCCCCCCACCAAAATAGACAAACTCCGGCTTGCGCCCTTCGATCAGGGGCATCCGAGACATCATCTTAAGTTCTCTAATCGTTGAATCCAGATAGCCCTTAATATCGTCAGCGCTTTTATCGGTATACACCCTGAAGTAACAAAAATGGCACCGTTTCCGACAAAATGGGATATGGTGGTAAAGACCCAGAGGAACATCAGGCTTCGATGCCTCTTGATAGACCGCACCCACCTGAGAGTTCTCAGTCTCAGACCAAAAAGAAAACGGTGGGTAGTTGGAAATAAAGTAGTTTCCCGCACGGGTTGCCTTCTTCGTATCAATTGTGCTGCTCATTAATAAAATTTTATCTAATCTCCTGATTACCCTACCACAAAACAAGCTCCTTTCTTACAAGGAAGTCTCATCCTCCTCGAACCTAAATTTGCTGAAGTGCCTTGTTCGCGAAATAGAGCGTAATCCTCCTTTTGAAATTGGTCAGCCTAATAATTAAAGCTGAAGTCCCTTATTTTCATGCACCACCTCTTAACCAAATGAAGACCCAACCCATAAAGCCCTGAGACCGTCATACCGAGGAGTTTCCGGCCCCTCCCAATCAAGTGCTCGCTGGAGACATCACCCAAACCCTCACCGCCAGCGGATGGCTTTATCTCACGCTCATGAACGACCTCTGCTCAAGCAAGGCCGTGAGTTGCAAACTCATAAATCACCTGCGCGCAGGCACTCCTCGCTCCACTACCAGACCCCCGTAAAATTTAATGATCTCTCCTACCAAAATTAATCAAATAATGGTCCAAAAGACCTTACACCTCAGGCCCACGTATAGCAGCATACCAAGCAGTAGGCGAACCTGCTGGTAACCACTGATCAAAAATCGCCACCTCTTAGCCTGATCTCCATCTCATTGAGAGAAATTGAAACCTCATCTATTAAAAAGATGCAAATGCTACTCTCTTGCCAATTGATAATCTGGCAGCCATAGCGACGTTTGAGGATAGCCGTCAAACACACGAACCCGAGTGACTTTAGAACACCAGAAATCACGCACTGCAGCAAGTCAGCCTTCGAAAACTCTCAACGAGTATTTGACTGCCTAATCCGGCATGCTATCTAAGGTCTGCTTCTTGTAGAATCGACCTCCAAATATCACTCCCTTTACAGAACCAATCGTCACAAAACGAATATACTCTAGTTTGTCATGGGCCTTCCAAGTTCCGTCTGTTCGAGTTCGCTCATACTTCGGATAGACCTGATGTTCGGGGAGAACAGCCAAATCGTTCTGGGCAATATGAGTGAACCAGAGATATAGGGTGTCCTCCTCTGCATAAAGACGAATATGAATGCTAGCTGTCCCGGTATGATCTCCTTCCAGTGCAGTATACTCACCATGAGAGTCGCTCCCATCAGAAGCCCAAACCTTGATTTTCTTTGGCTCGAATTGATCCTCGTGGGTGATCTCTGCAACAACAAGGTTGGCAAAAAGGACGATTACTGAAAGAACGCGGATCATTGTGGGTAGGAGCTTATCATAAAAGTAAAACTACGCCAGCAACGAATGCCACTGAGTTGAGCCGGTCTACTGGGTTTTCGGAAATAGGATTCTCGGTGCGGGATCTCTCTAAATAAGTGCCGATGCTTGGTGAGCATTTGGTAGTTTTTTGGCCTTCGCTTGATCGCTCGGGGTTCTTGCCGATAGGGCCGGAGCTCAAGGGTGTGGCCAGCGCAGTCATTGATAAATTTTCGGTAAAGCTCGCGGCGCTTGCGTGGCTTTCCGGCCACGACCCGAAAGCTTTCATGACTGCTCGTTGGGGAGGTGATGATCCTTTTGGCGCTAAGGTGGTTGACCTTTTCTCCCGCTTCTTACAGGCCCACTCCATCACCTGTTTGGCACGGTAAGGCTTCTTCCTATGTTACTCCATCAACGCCGTCATTTCGGCCATCGCCAATCCCGTCAGCGCTTCGCTCATCTGTCGCTAATCCTAACACAGCCCGACCGCTTTCAGAAGCAATCCTCTCTCCAATGGACCTTAGCGCGCTCTCCTGTTCGACAGTCCAAGAGTGCCTAAAAGAACCAATAAACCTACGGTCGGCTCCGGTATTGCCTCAAACTCTACCACATATGCCAGCGTATTCGTTCCAGACAAATCATTCCACTCTCCTGCAGAACCCAAAGACCCCGGTGAAGAAATCGGCCACGCCGTCAAGCCCATCGCCCCAAAATCCTGCTGTCCGTTCTCCACATTATCCAAATCATCTGGCTCTGGCCCCGATCCACCGAACACACCATTCCCCCAATTCGTGTAAGAACTAGATCCACTCACCCACATCCAATCTTGGCTCGAAGACGCCGGGGACGCACCCTGATAAAGACCAATCCAAGCATAAATCGCCCCGCCACCATCCGCCGCCGTCGATGTCACCCCTGCTAAACTCAAGGCATTAAAAATCGCCGCATTCTCAGATCCGCTCTCAATCACTGCTAAATTCCCACTCGACCAACCATTCACACTTAAACTCTGCGCATCTGCCAAAGCTGCTGTCCAAGACTTGGGATCATTCACAATCGCATAGCCCTTTCCCCCAAAAGTAAACGTCGTCATAGTTTGGCCCAGCGCAAAATCTCCTAGCAATAAACTCAATATAAAACAGCTATGTAATTTATTCACATTCCTGCAATATCAATCAACCGA
>Ga0079203_1002240_pt1 | contig 13140 bp, 7 predicted proteins | sample PorBlaMBantryBay_FD_68602 | JGI IMG/M metagenome (GOLD analysis project Ga0079203, IMG submission 68602) | Marine algae microbial communities from Bantry Bay - Bantry Bay, Ireland | ecosystem: Host-associated > Algae > Red algae > Blade | place: Bantry Bay, Ireland
TATGTAATTGTAACTAATGCATCTGCGGTTCCTGACTGGTCTAGAAAATATTCCATATATCAAGATACGATGGACGTGGATTTCTACAGACCGAGAATTAAATCTTCTCAGGAATTAGATCTTTCCTTGTATCAGGCAAGTGCCGGAATAGATCATAATGTCAGACAAGTTTACCTTTCTAGAATCGGTATTATAAACGGTAACCCTGCATGGTCTAAATATTTATCTAAACCCGGACCTGATGGGACTACCATGAATCTGGATTTTGGAGATGTAACGACTACGCTCGGAGGAGGAGTAGCCGTAGTAGGAGTAGAGGATGATACTAAGCAATTTTTTATGTCTAAAATAGATGCTGATGGAGAGATCGAGTGGAGTAGAACGATAGCGACGACATTGGTTTCTTCTAACTCAGTTGTAAATTCGGTAACCCAGTTACAGGATTCTAGTTACGTAATAGTAGGAAGTTATTTTACACAGAATATAGAGTTTGATGGTTTTATAATAAAAACAGATAAAGAGGGATTAATTTCTTGGAGTAAAAGAGTAGATTTTGATTTTAGTTTTAATGATGTGCATTTACTAGATGTGATTTCTAGTCAGGATAGTGGATTATTAATTTCTGCAAAGCAAATCGGCGAATTAGACACTGCGGCTTTTGGACTTAAGTTAGATTTAGATGGAAATGTATTATGGCAGTCTTCGTTTAAAACAGTAGATCTAGACAATGTAAATCTAGGAGGGTTAAGTACAGCAAACGGGTCAGGAATGTCTATGTTTTGTAATGGAGGAAATCTTTTAGGAGATGATCAGTATACTCCTTACTTAATCGTTACAGATTCTATGGGTATGACCCAATGTAATGATACCATAGATATGCAGATTGTTTTCGATGCTATGTTTACTACGGATACACTAGAATTAAGAATCAGTGATTATCTTAATACCTATGATACGGACTGTTGTGAAAACAGTTTTATTATCGGAGACGAAAGAAATAATACACCTACACGGATAAAAAATTACGGACAATTTACTTACCTAAGTAGTGTAAATATTGCAGCTACAGGTCAGCGTATTGCCACATTCTCGAAAATAGATGAAAACAACCAAGTCGTATGGACACAAGAATTTGTGGATGCAACGACTATTTTTGATTTTGAAAAAATAAATGATTCTGAATTTCTTCTAGTAGGTTATACAGAACCACTTTCTACAAGTGTAGATAACAGTTCTTTTTTAGTAAAAATAGATGACGATGGTAACATCACTGGAGGAGGTACCCTAAATCTAGAAGGACGGGAAATCCTAACATCAGTAGCAGTACATCCTAATCCTATAAATCCGTTATTTCCTATTTATGTAAGTGGAGTAAAAAATTATAATTCTGCACCGAGTGCCATAGACCAAAATATGGTCTTAAATATTGATGAAGATTTTAACGTTAACTGGATCAATAATTACAATTTTAATACTGGAGATACTCAGGCTTCTAGATTGAGAACTTTACAGAATGGAAACGTGATGATTTTTGGGGATATAAAACCTGACTCTAATGGAATACTTTCTGAGATAAATGGATTAAATGGAGATGTAGTTGCTACCCGAGCTTCTAATGATCGTAATTTCTTTATCGATATAGAAGAACTTCCTAATGGAAATTTTGTAGGAGTCGGAGGTGTACAAGTCGGTGCCGTATGGAGTGCAACGATGTATCTTATGAATGCAGACTATGAATTCCTAGCAGGGATATCTTACGATAACGGAGAGATAAATTTCTTTAGAGAAATAGAGGTAAGTGCAGATGGAACAGTTTACGTAACGGGACAAAGAAGTGATGGCAGCTCGATGCTTAATTCTTATGCTATTGGAGATCAAACGATAACACCTTTATCTTCTAGAATACTAGAGTTAAATGATTCTAATGCCTCGTATCCTTATTTTGATATTAATGGAACCACACTTGCTTATGCCAGTGGAGGAACATTAATAAACTCAGATAGTGATATCGCATTATATACAGGAGATTTAAGCACGACGTTTTTCTGCTTTAAAGAAAGAGATCTGATGGCTCAGTCTTTTACCACAGTAATGGACACTGTAGATCTAAGTTTTGCAATAGATTCTATTCCTGATTTTGAAGTAGTAACTAATATCGCTATAGATTATACAAATACAGATATATGTACCCAAGACTTTTTTACTAACTCTATGTTATTAGATGTAGATGCTAATCCTTTTGGACAACATGAAGTTCCAGTGGTAGCTCTGGAGGTAAGAGGTTTTTGTGCAAACGAACCATTAGAATGGACTTTCGATGCGGAGACACCTGGAGCTACAGATTACCTGTGGACTAATTCCGATGGAGAAGAGTTAGGAACAGCAGATACATTATTTGTAGAAGAGGAGGGCGTATACTTTGTGGAGGTAACCATCGGAACAGATGTTTGTTTTACACTGTGTGATTCTGCAGAGCTGGCTGTATTTGAGGAACCTATGATTTCTATAGGTGTAGATACGACAAGTATATGTAATGATGAATTTACGCTCACGGCAAGTCCTAGTTCTGCAAACGAAACCGCAATCGTAAGTTACACATGGTCTACTAACGAGACCGGTCCGACTATAGATGTAAATACAGAAGGAACATTTACTGTTACAGCTATCGATGATTGTGGTATCGAAGCAGTAGCTTCTTTTGATGTTGTTTTTGATCAACCGGATTTAAACGCGAGTATCGTAGTAGACGAGGGGCCATTTTGTACAGACGGAACTTTTATACTCACTGCTACAGGAGATCCTGATAATGAGACATCTTTGGTATCTTATGTTTGGTCTACTGGAGAGATCACTCCTTCTATATCTGTATCTACTGAGATAGATTATACAGTGACCGTTACAGATGAATGTGGCACTATGACTACTACAGCTACGTTTACACCAGTATTCCCAATATTAGTTACAAGTGCTACAACGGATATTAATTCTGATGAATTTTGTGATTCGTTGACCTATACATTATTTGCATTTTATGAACCGGAAAATGCCGATGCAGGAACGGTATTTATAGAATGGTCTACTGGGGACGACGATTTTGAAATAGATATAGATACGCCAGGAAATTATTCATTTACAATAACAGATTTTTGTCAAAATCAATTTGTTCAAGAATTTAATATAACATTTCCATCACCGCCTATTATAGGAGTGACTCAGGATACGTTGTGTACGGATGAGGGGGTTAGACTTTCCTTAAACTCGGATCAGATAAATTTAGAAGATTATAATATTACATGGACTGATTTAGATGAGACTGGTCCTACGGTTGTAGTTCCTTTTGACGCAGATAAACAATACACTGCAACTATTAATAATGAGGAGTGTGGTGATAGAGAATTTACATTCCAGTCTAAAGCTTGTACTGCAGAATTTGATTTCCCTAATGTCTTTATTGCAAATTATGATGACATGAATGATACGGGATATAACGATGGTTTTGGGCTAGTCGTTCCAGATCCTGATAACAATACATTTCCTGAAGAAATAGATTCTTATGAGCTAGTCATTTACAATCGATTAGGAGAAAAAGTTTTTGAAACTACGGATTACTTAGAACACTGGGATGGTATCTATCAGGATAAACCAGCACCTGGAGGAGTTTATATGTTTTATGCCAAAGTAGGATTTTTAAACGGAGTAGAAGAAACAGCTAAAGGAGATTTTACGATGATTAGATAAAGGAGTTTCTAAAACTTTTTAAATAAAATATAACTAAGAGGCATTCTTTAAAAAGAATGTCTCTTTTTTTATGACGAGTTTTAAGATTTGTGCTCTTGTAATTTGTTAATCATTTTTCTCTTTGAAATTAAGTTTTTGGAATTTAGAGTTATGGTACTAGGATGGTAAATATCTTGATCAGTAAAATTAAAATATTTACTTGTATCGATCATTAAGTCCGACGCCCTCCATGATCATCGGTAATATTTTAAGGAGCCGCTTTTTTTTAGTTTCTTCTCTTTTTGCATTACTGATATAGTCACAATATTCTTTTTGTTTAGAATCTGATAATTGATTAAAAGCAAGCTTTAGATTTTTATTATTAGAGAGTTCGTGTTTTAACAGATCGGGGAGGATCACCGTAGGTTTAGATTTAGTAACGGGTACCTCTTTTCCATCATTATGATTCTGGATGGCTTCCAGAATATAGGCTTCTATTAAGGACTTGTGCTTTTTTAATTCATCTATGTTTTTAAATCTCCACTGCCTCATCGCTTTGGTTTTGCCTTGTTGTGCGTTTTGGAGAACACCTTTCTTATCTTCTAAAAAGACCCCTTGGAAAAACCATATTCCTACATAATCTTTAAATGCACACAGACTCATTAGATTCTTTTTACCATAGCCATAAACAGGGAACATCCATTTTACACTTTCCTCTAAATCAGTAGACATCATAAGTGCTCTCAGGAAGCTAAGCTCTTTACCATAGTGCTCATTTATCTCGATATATTCTTCTACAGATTTTGGTTTTTTTAATTTCATAAGTCATGGCATTTATATTAAAAATACTAGATTGGTTATTAATAAACCTGGAATACGTAAGAGAATACAAATGACTATATATGGAGTAGATAAATTTCCTTACCTATTTGTAGATGAGTATTTTTACTTAACTGTAATTTTCATAAATAGGATCGATAACTTAGTGGTATTTATAATGAGGTGTTATAGTGAGTTATTGTCTTGGGTATTGTCAAGCTGTTATAATAAAGAAGCCATTATAAAAACGTAACAACTTTTAAAACATTAAAAAAAGTATGACTAAGCAAGACGAGAATCAGTACATTTTAGGGACAGATAAAGAAGAGTTATGGAGACTAGGATTCCAGCATCAGGTATGGTCAGAAGAAGCAAGGAAGGGATGGAGATCAGCGCAGTTTTCTAAAGGACAAACGTTTCTAGATCTAGGATGTGGTCCTGGGTTTTGTACAGTAGAACTTGCTTATATGGCAGGTCCAGACGGGAAGGTAATCGGTATAGATAAGTCTAAGCATTACATCGATTATTTATCCGCACTTTCTAATTTCCAAGATCTAAATATTACGTTGCTGCATAACGATTTTGATAGTATGCAGTTAGAGGATAATTCTATAGATAGGATTTATTGTAGATGGGCTATGGCATGGATTCCTAATCCTGAGGAGATTATAAAGAAATTAAAAAAGGCATTAAAACAAAACGGTAAAATAGTCGTCCAAGAATATTATGACTGGAGTACTCTGCAGATCCAACCTAGATTACCCGGCCTGACTAAGGGGATCGCCGCAGCCTATAAAAGTTTTACGGATATGGAAGGAGAGATAAATATCGGGAGGAGACTACCAGCGATTTTTACAGCAGAAGGGTATAAGGTAAACAGTATCCGTAAAATGAACAAGTTAGCCACCACTGACGATCTCGCATGGCACTGGCCAAAAACATTTTTTAATATCTATCTGCCTAAGGTTATGGAGATGGGTTTAATAGATCAGGCCACGATGGATGAGGCACTACAAGATTTTGAACGGATGGAAGATATTCCCGGCTCTAATTTTATGGGTCCGAGTATGATAGAAGTCATAGCTGAAAAAGTTTAATCGATAAATACAATGTTAGAAATAGTATTGTAATCATGTGGCGTTTAACATTGGCGAAAGCCAAATTTAAAACCAGTAAATAGTGAAAATATTATCAATAGCTATGACTTAATGGTTTAAAATTATGATGTTTACTGTAAGCTTTGAAATTCTTATAAAGCCAATAAATATTTTCTATAAAACTTAGAATGTAAGTGATGAAAAAAAATGATAAAATGAAATTTGGAACTAAAGCGATCCATGCGGGTGTAAATCCTGACATAGGGACAGGGGCAGTAATGACACCCATTTTCCAGACATCGACATACGTTCAGAAGGCTCCAGGAAAACACAAAGGATACGAATATGCCCGTTCCCAAAACCCCACAAGAGACGTACTACAAAATAATCTCGCGGCGTTAGAAAATGGAAAATATGGAATTTGTTTTGGGAGTGGACTTGCTGCTCTAGATGCTATATTAAAATTACTATCACCGGGAGATGAGGTAATCTCCACTAACGATCTCTACGGTGGATCGTATAGATTAATGAACCAGATTTATAGTAAATATGGAATCAAATTTCATTACATCGGGATGAGTGAGACTAAAACTTTAGAGTCCCTTATATGTGATCGTACAAAGATGATATGGGTAGAAACACCGACTAATCCCATGCTCAATATTATAGATATAAAAAGAGTAGTCAAAGCAGTAAAACGGAAAGATATTCTGGTCTGTGTAGATAATACTTTTGCCTCGCCTTACTTACAAAACCCATTAGATCTAGGAGCAGATATTGTGATGCATTCTGCCACAAAATATATCGGTGGCCACTCTGATGTAATCCATGGGGCAGTCATCGTAAAAGAGGAGTCTCTCGCACAGCAGTTATATTTTATCCAAAATGCGGCGGGAGCTATACCCGGACCACAAGACTGCTTTCTAATTCTGAGAGGTATAAAAACGTTACATCTGAGAATGCAACGAGCTTGCGAAAACGCAAAAGAAATCGCAGCATTTTTATCTAAAAACAAAAAAGTAGCTAACGTTTATTACCCTGGAATAAAAACACATCCTAATTATAAAGTGGCTAAAGCACAGATGAGAGATTTCGGTGGCATGGTCTCTTTTGATCTTAAGGTAAATACTAAAACTGCGGCTCATAAAGTGATGAAAAGCACTGTGCTTTTTGCATTAGCAGAATCACTAGGAGGTGTAGAGTCTCTCATCGGCCATCCAGCTACCATGACCCATGGATCTATTCCCAGAAAGGAAAGACTAAAAGTGGGACTGACGGATTCGTTAATAAGATTGAGCGTCGGTGTCGAAGATATAGATGATCTAAAAAAAGACTTAGCACATGCCCTAAAGTAAAAGATGAGAGTGTTTTAGACTATAGTTTTACTCCTATTTAAGGGCTATTTTCTTTGATAAATGATCATTTTCGGAGATGAATCTTTATGCTTTCCTGTATCTAAAAATTTGGAAATTTCCTTACATATAAGACATATATGAAGGTAACTGATGTTTATACAATGATTTAATTTCGGCTTAGTAGTTATGATGACATTTTAATTACCATGAAGTCTCCGTAATTATTATATCTTAAGGTTTGTATTATAAACCATCAAGATAAGATATGAATCCTAGCTATCCCGCAAGAGTATTAAGCCTACTTGTATTTTTCTCAATCATTTTTTATAACGGGGCTTACGCCCAATTAGTAACTGAGCCTTACGATATCCTGCTGAGAACAGAAAAAATAAATCTAGCTCCTCATACTAATCTGAGAGATGTACCTACAGATTCTGAAATAGTCAATGGAAAATATTATCGACTTGTACAGTTTTATAATATTCCTGATCAGGCCCTAAAAACCAAAATCAAAAATGCCGGTATCGAGCTGATAGATTACATTCCTAATAAGGCTTATGTAGCCAGTATTCCTGCAGATATTAACGGAGGTGTATTTGCTGATCTATCTATAAGAGCTATTTCTAAAATAAAAAAAGAATGGAAAATTACTACAGACGTTGCTAGTAGATCTTTTGATAAATGGTCTATAACTGGAAATCAAGTTTCCTTATCCGTAAGATATTTTAAAGATATAAGCCGTGCAGAAATTTTAAATCTCTGTGCAGATAAAAATATTAAAGTCTTAAAATCTCCTGACTTTATACACTTACTGCATATTAGTATCCCATTAGAAAGAGTAGGTGAGATTTTAGATATGCCTCATTTTAATTACTTCTCGCAGCTTACAGATCCAGGGATGCCAGAAGATCGTATCGGGAGAGGATTGCATCGTAATAATATGATCGATTCTGACTATCCAGCGGGTAGACATTACGATGGAACTGGAGTAAATATTATGGTTAGAGATGATGGGGATGTAGGTCCGCATATCGATTTCCAAGGAAGATTAAACAACGATTTTTCTTCAGACGTTTCAGGAACTCATGGCGATGGCGTAGCCGGAATGGCCGGAGCTGCGGGAAATCTAGATCCGCGATATAAGGGAGCGGCAAAAGGAGCATTTTTATACATATTAGATTATGATGCAAGTTTTCTAGATAATACATTAGAATTACATCTGACCGATACTGTGATGATTACTAATTCATCTTACAGTAATGGTTGCAATGCTGGATATACAGAAGTAAGTGAGACCGTAGATTTACAGATTTCTGAAAACCCGTCTTTACTACACGTATTCTCAGGAGGGAATTCTAATAATCTCGATTGCGATTATGGTGCTGGAAATCAGTGGGGAAATATAACGGGAGGTCATAAGCAGGGTAAAAATGTAATGACTACAGCAAATCTGGCAAAGGATGGAACACTGGTAAATTCCAGTAGTAGAGGCCCAGCTTTTGATGGTCGGATAAAGCCAGATATCGCTGCTCACGGAGCAGAGCAAGTATCGACATTCCAGGATAATGAGTATGCTCCTTTTGGGGGTACATCAGCTGCGGCTCCATGCGTAATGGGTACAGCCTCTCAGTTATATCAAGCTTACAAGGAATTAAATGGTGGAGTAAATCCAGAGTCAGCTCTGATTAAAGCGACGCTACTAAATACAGCAAATGATTTAGAAAACGAAGGCCCAGATTTCAGGACAGGTTGGGGACATTTAAATGCATATCGAGCTGTAAGACTTTTAGAAGATCAGAGATACTTATTTAATATCGTAGGACAGGGAGATTCTAATACGCATACGGTTACCGTTCCTCCTAATACTAAACAGGTACGGATGATGTTATACTGGTCTGATAAAGAATCTACTCCGATGACCTCTAAGGCACTCGTTAATGATTTAAATTTAGAAGTTACTACGCCATCATCAGAGATAATAAGCCCTTGGATATTAGATCCTACAGCAGATGTTATCAGTCTATCCACTCCAGCGACTAGGGGAGTAGATAACTTAAATAATATGGAGCAGGTACTTATAAATAATCCAGGAGCAGGTGATTACACACTTAAGGTAGATGGTTTTGAAGTGCCTTTTAATAATGTAAAATATTATGTCGTATATGACATCGTGTCTAGTGATGATATCACAGTTACTTACCCTAACGGCGGAGAAGGTTTTGTATCTAATGATACAGAGAGATTGCAGTGGGATGCTTTTTCTGATCAAGGCGATTTTACCATCGACTACAGTTTAGATGGAGGAGCTACATGGATAGATTTAGTTTCTGTACCTGGTGATACTAGGATGTATGACTGGACTTTACCTGAGGCGATATTAGGTACAGCACGACTAAGAGTTACTCGAGATGGAGCTACTGATTCTAGTGATGCAAATTTTTCTATCGGACCTGTACCACAAAACTTAGAGGTCATAGAAGCATGTGGTGATTTTATAACGGTCAGCTGGGATAAAATAGAAAACGCTACGGGTTACGAAGCCTATCTTTTAGGAGATCGTTTTATGGACGCCATAGGAACAACTACGGATACTTTTTTTACCGTTCCTTTTGTAAATCCAGATGAGGATAATTGGATAGCTGTAAGAGCTCTAGGTCCGGAAAACTTTGCGGGAAGAAGGACTATAGCTATAAACCATAATACTGGATATTTTGATTGTACAGTAGATAATGACATTGCGATAAAAAGAATGATAACACCTTACAGTGGAAGTTATATTACCTGCAGTGAGGATAATATTGTATCCATGCTTATCCGTAATAATGGAACAGTAGGAATTACAGATTTTGAATTAAATTTTAGTCTGGATGGAGGTACGGTTGTCACCGAAAATTATACTGGAACTTTACAACCTAGGACTGAAGAAGAATATACTTTTATGACTCCACTTAATGTCAATAGTAGTGGAAACTATTTATTAGATACATGGGTGGAGTATAGTTTAGATACGGCTGCGTATAATGATAGGGCAGAGACGGTCTTTGATTTAGAATTGCGATCATCGATTTATAAACCTGAAATAGTAGAAGCATTTGAGGAAATCTCTTTTCCCCCAGTGGACTGGAGTTTTGTAAATAATGATGAGGGGATTACATGGGAAAGATCAGATATTATTACGGGTCCTGACGGACAAGACACAAGAGCCGCATTTTTAGATAATTATGCATACAATGTAAGTTTTGTAGAAGATGAGCTGATATCTCTAAACATAGACCTGACTGATGCAGTACTTCCTGAGCTTAGTTTTGATATGGCTTATGTTCCCTATAGTTCTACGCTTTTTGATAGTATGAGAGTAGATGTTTTTTCTGATTGTACTAACCTATTCGAAAAAACTATTTACGGAAAAGCTGATTTAGAGTTGTCCACACTTTCTGATTACCAGACTGATTTATTTGTTCCTAATAGTCCTGATCAGTGGAGATATGAAGAGTTAGATTTGACAGAATTTATCGGACAAGAAATAGTAATAAAATTTATAAATATTTCTGGATATGGAAATCAGATGTATCTAGATAATATAAATATTATAGATTTAGCAGCCCCACCGACTCCTAACTTCAATAGCTTACCGGAAGGATGTATCGATGTTGTTTTTGAATTTGAAAATATATCTTCTGGAGTGGATAATACTTATCAGTGGGATTTTGGGGCTGATGCGAGTACAGGTAATGCTACAGGAGAAGGTCCTTTTAGTATCTCCTACGGTACGGCTGGAATAAAAATGGTAACGCTTGTCGCGACTAATGCTTTTGGGACTAATACCATAACTCAGGAAATACTTATAAAAGAAAAACCTATTCCATCATTTACTTATGATGTAGATAATAGCCACGTTACATTTACTAATACATCAGAAAATTGTCAATCCTATCTGTGGATGTTTGGAGATGGATCTAGTTCTACCTTAGAAAACCCTCTTAACTCTTATGTGCTTAACGAATCCTACACAGTGTTCTTAACAGGGCAGTCAGAAAATTGTGAAGACGTTTCCGAAGTCCAGTCAGTAGAAATTACGACAGATGTAAAAGATAATATCCTAGATTTTAATATTGCTTTATTTCCTAATCCTAACTCAGGTAATTTTTCCATAGAATTTACAAATCTAAATAATCAAGATATCCAAGTTTCTCTGATATCAGTTACGGGTATGGTACTAGATAACCAGAGGGTAAATAACGTAATCGGATCGAGTAAGTTAGAAATCAGTAAAGAGCTTACTGCAGGAGTTTATTTTATAAAACTTGTAAATGATAATAAGTCTAAAGTTCTAAAGGTACTAGTGCAGTAGTTCTTTCCATGATGGATTTAGAAAAAAATATCACTATCAGATCTTGGGCGGAGGAAGACCGCCCAAGAGAGAAGTTGCTTTTAAAGGGGAGAAAATCTTTAACTAATGCAGAGCTGATAGCGATCATAATAGGCTCTGGCTCTCGTAACGAGTCAGCCGTAGAACTATCTAAAAAAATACTAGGATCGGTAAATAATGATCTCTTTACTTTAGGTAAATTATCGATAAAAGACTTGCAGAAATTTAAAGGAATAGGAGAGGCTAAAGCCATATCTATAATGGCATGTCTCGAACTAGGAACTCGCCGAAAAAATGCTGAGATTATAGATAAGCCTAAAATTACTACCAGTAAAGAAGCCTACCTTCATCTAAAGGATTTATTTTACGAATTAGACCATGAGCAATTTTGGATATTACTGCTGAGTAGAGCAAACAAGATTATTATTAAAAAACAGATCAGTGCAGGTGGCGTATCGGGAACAGTAGTAGACTCTAAGATTATTTTTAAAACAGCACTGGAGCATCTAGCCAGTGGCATTATCCTTTTCCATAATCATCCATCCGGAAATCTAAAACCCAGCAAAGCAGATATCGATATTACAAAAAAATTAATAGCAGCAGGAAAACTACTAGATATAAATGTGCTAGATCATCTCATCATTGCCGACACTGGATATGTAAGTCTGGTGGATGGTGGCTTTGTGTAGGGGTGGATTTTTTTAGGTGTTCAGAGTTGAGGTTATTTAGATGTTACATGCAAGTAAAAATAAAAAACTTCAAAAAATGAAACAAAGTATCTCGGAATATATAATAGAAAGGTCATTTTACCTATCTGTGAAAAATTATTGAACGGTTTAAAGATATTGATAAATTAAAAGAAAAAGTCAATAAGCTGGATAAATTGAATAAAGGTACTTTAGGAAAAGAAATAGTAAAATGTCTAAAAGAAAACAACCTGAATTTAGTTCCAAATTATGAAAGTCATGATTTGAAACATACGCTTTTGAATTTCAAAATGACACCTTTGGACGAAATCCGAATGCAAGCCTTCATGATTGGAAATGGAAATTGGTCAATTCCAAGTTTGGCAATCTTTATTTACGGAACCTTACTTTTACCAAGCAAATGGAATTTATTCAAAGAGGATTATATAAAAGGCAGAAAAGCAATTCCAATAAAAGATTGGACGATTGAAGAATTTGCAAATAAAAAAGTCAAAGAACTTCGAGAAGAAGTTTTTAATCAACGAGAAATAAATTTAAACCCTATGAGAAATTTAACAATCAAAGAAATAAGTCAATATGGAAGTTTTGCCATAATTGCAGTGGGGATATTTGGAATGTTATTTTGCTTTCCATTTTTATGGTCGTCAAATATTGCAGATTTAGTCGGAGCAGGATTTCCTTTTGTTGCAGGTGCTATTTTAATCATAGGTGGACTAATAAATCTTACCCTATTATCAAGTAAATTTGAATCGAAAAAAATAAGAGTAGGATGAAATTTAAAATGTTAATTATGTTGGTTGTGTTGGTCAGTCAAAATTTACAAGGTCAAGCTATTTGCTCTAAGCATTTACCAAAAGTTTTCTTTGGTCCAGATAATGTGATTTTCGGACAATCGGATCCAAGTGAATTCTATATGATTGAAATTAGTGATGCTATTGACAGCTTGCATCAGCTAATCAAACTGAATGACGGTACAAATCAAGATAAAAGTGGAATAATGGAAGACATTAAGGCACTACAAGGAATAAATCAAGATTGGATTAATTATTCAAAGTCAACAACGTATCACCGCAAAT
>Ga0079203_1002250_pt1 | contig 13112 bp, 15 predicted proteins | sample PorBlaMBantryBay_FD_68602 | JGI IMG/M metagenome (GOLD analysis project Ga0079203, IMG submission 68602) | Marine algae microbial communities from Bantry Bay - Bantry Bay, Ireland | ecosystem: Host-associated > Algae > Red algae > Blade | place: Bantry Bay, Ireland
GGTGGCGGAAATTTTTGTAGGGGAGATATTTGAAAGCAATCAAAATATAATTTCATGAATCCCGAACATTTATTATGGTTTTCAATTTTAATCTTAATCTTGATTTCAATAGAAAAGAGAAATCACCATGTAGGATTATTTATTTTTAGAAGAAATCATGAATTTAGTGGAATTCAAATTGGTTCAATATTGATTGTTAAATTTTTTATTCTATCATTGGGATATTATTATATTTTAGGCTTTGATTTAAATAATTTGTTTTCAATTGGACATCTAATCATAACAATCTTATATTCATTTTTTATTATGCTTTTCACACTCTTCGGACCAAGTAAAAATGGACAAGTTTTTTATAGAAAAATGAGCCAAAATAGAATAACGCCAATTATTAATATTGGATTTTTAATATGGTTCGTTGCTCAATTAATTTTCACTTTCCATATTATAAAAAGCATAATAACACAATCACATTAATACAATAAAATACCTCCAATGAAAAAATTCTTTAAATGGTTCTTTATCGGACTCGCCAGTTTATTACTGATTCTAACAGTTTTAGGAATCATAGCACACGAATCTCGACCAGCTACTTCCCCTTCCCCTGAGGCAGATGCGCTTGCTCAAAAAATGATGGCAGCCGTCAACAAAACTGCTTGGGACACCACCAATATTATCAGTTGGGATTTTGCAGGTCGTCAAAAATATCTTTGGGATAAAAGTCGAAACTATGTAAAAGTGATGTGGAGCGATAATGAAGTATTGCTACATACAAAATCTGTTACTGGAAAAAGTTTTGCAAAAGGTGTAGAAGTCACAGGCGAAAAAGCCACCAAATTAGTCAGCCAAGCTTGGAAACATTTCTGCAATGATTCCTTTTGGCTCAATGCTGTGGTCAAAGCCTTTGATACTGGAACGAGTCGAAGTATTGTCTCAACTAAAGATGATCGGCAAGCAATGATGGTATCTTATGATAGTGGTGGAGTGACTCCTGGCGATGCTTACGGTTGGATTTTGGATAAAAATGGATTGCCGAAAAGTTGGAAAATGTGGGTAGGAATAATTCCAGTTGGAGGATTAGAATTCACTTGGGAAGATTGGATTACGTTGGATACTGGTGCAAAAATTTCCACTTTACATAAAAGTAAAATTTTCAATTTAAAATTATCGGATGTAAAAGGAGCGGCAAGTTTGGCGGCTTATGGATTGACGAGTGATCCTTTTGCGGCAATTGCTAAATAAGATAAGAGTCAGGTGGTCAGGTTGGTCTCCCGAGAACTTGGGAGACCAACCTGATCACCTGACTCCTTTTCAATATTTTATCTCAGTTAGAAAAAGTCCATTCGGCGGAACACTATAACTTTGTTTTAAACGCTTTTGATCATCCAATGCCTTTTTTACTTCTTCGAGCGATACTTTTCCCATCCCAACATTGAGACACATTCCAACGACCAATCGAACCATTCCTCTCAAAAAACGATTGGAAGCAATATGAAAAACTAAATGTTTTCCTTCTTTTTCCCAAACCCATTCTGATCTTTTGATCTCACACAACATCGTTTTTGCATCTGATTTTGTTTTGCAAAATGTAAAAAACTCATCGTACTCCAAAAGTAGTTTGGCAGCAGCTTGCATTTTCTCAAAATCTAATTTTTTGCCTTGTGAGAATCGAAAAGCGGTTTCTGCCAAAAAAACATTTTTATCAAAAATCAAATGATATTCGTACGCACGAGAAGAAGCATCAAATCGGACATGCGCATTTTCTTCCACTTCAAAAATTCGATGAATCGCAATATCTTTTGGTAAACATTTATTAACTCGATTCAAAAATGTTTTTTTAAAATCTCTTTCAAATCCTTTTGGAATTTCTGCCACATCAAAATGAATAAAGAATTGACTGGCGTGAACGCCTGTATCGGTTCGACCGCAACCCATAATTTCGGTTGGCGTTCGAAGGATCAGGGTAAAAGCTGCTTCAATAGTTTGCTGCACAGAAGGTGCATTAGGTTGACGTTGCCAACCATTATAGTTTGTTCCTTGGTAAGAAAGTTCAGCAAAATATCGCATGCTTTTTTTTTTGCAAAGTAAAGAAGTAAAATTTTGAATGTCGAACCTGTCTGACGGCAAGGCAGGTATCGAACAAAGAATATCCAATATCGAAGTTTGAAGATAATGTTTGCATTCTTCTATGAGAAATATTGTCAAAATTTCTTAATTTTCAAATCCTTGTTTGATACCTGTCTTGCCGTCAGGCAGGTTCGATACTCCAAAAATCCTTATGTTAATGATATTGACCTCAAGAGCTGCTTTCATTAATTTTTATTTTCTTAAGAGCCAAAAAAATAAAGCCTGAATTTTCATCAGAAAATTCAGACTTCAAAATTTATCACTCAGCTTTTACTGCTCATCATCATTTTATATCGCATTTGCTTCAGCTCGTAACAATTCCATATCTCGAATCAATAATCGTTGGCGATTAAAAGTTAAGACATTTTTAGTTCGAAGTTCATTGAGGACAGTCGTAACTGTTTGTCGAGAAGTAGCGGTTAAATTAGCAATTTCTTGGTGGGTCAAAAATTTTCTAACTAACATTTCATAACCTACCCGTTGTCCTCTTTTTTTAGCTAAATTTTCTAAATATTCAACTATTCGAGTTCGAGAATCTTTAAAAACTAGAGACTCCAATCGTTGTTCCATTTCCAAAACTCTTGATCCCATTATATTCATCATAAAAAGACTCAAGGTGCTGTGCTCTTTCATCATACTTTTCATTTCAAGTACTGACATGATGCAGACAGAAGTTTTTTCCATGGCAACTGCGAAATCTTTTCGTTTAGTTTCACCAATCAAGGATAGTTCTCCAAAAACTTCCCCTTGAGTCAAGATCGACTTAGTGATTTCTTTTCCAGTATCAGAGTAGGTACCTACTTTGATTCGACCTTCGCTGATAAAGTAAATTTTGTCTGCATGCTCATCAGGCATATAGATATATTCACTCTTTTTGAATGTCTTATGATTGAATGAATCTATATGATCACCTGTCATTTTTTGAGGGCACATCATTCCTTTCATATCAATGTTTTCCAAATACCAAAGCGATTGTTTATCCATCGTATTGAATTGATTTTTGTGTGGGAAAGCTTCATTAAATTTAACAAACTGAAGTGGATTAATGTTCATGGTTATACATTTTAGTTATTGAAAAATATCCTAAAGATTTTATCAAATTATTGATTTAATCCTTTTGACAATTCAAAGATAACTGTAAAGTATAACAGAGATATCACAGAAGTATGCAATTTTTCAGTATGCAGCATTTCAATATGCAGTAAATCAGTTGGCAGTTGGCACGTACAAACTGCCTACTGAAAACTGTTAATTATCCTTATCCAACTTCAAGTCGAATCGTTTCCGAAGTTCCTCGACCTTTGGATTCATCTCAACGACTTTATTATATTTTTCTGCGGGGGTAGAAAGTTTGGTAGGTTTAGGTTTATTATTTACTGGAACTTTGGAGGCATCAATTTCTACATCCAAAACTAATTTTGGATGTTTCAAACTAGTTCGAATAAAATTCATCAATTCATATTCCTGTTGCACCATTCCTTTTCCCATCGCCGAACCTACTTTTATTAAAATAGAATCTTCATCAACAATAGTTACTTCCGCATGCTTGAAAACACTTTTTACAGAAGGAGAAGTAATTTTTTCATAATAAGCCTTCCAAGTGGCTTCCAGGTTTTCTTGATTTAATTGGGAAATAGAATCGATAGTTTGAGCAGTCTCTTCGTTCACTTGCGATTGCAAATCTTCCTTTTTGGGAATGCTGGTAATATTATATTTACTCGAAATCGGAAGACCTAATTTTCCAGTTGGAGTTGGAATTGGAGTAGATACTTTATTCTCACTTGGAGCTATAACTGGCGTTGGAGTCGGCGGTGGAGTCATCTTTTTTGACTCAACAGTCTTAGCAATATCAACCGTCTCAACAGTTTTTACAGTCTCAACAGTTCTAGCAGTTTTAACAGCCTCAACAGTTTTACTTACAGATGCGTCAGGAGTTTTTTTTTCAACGACTGTATTTTGCGAAAGAGTAGTTGCTCGATTAATGTAAGCCATTTTTACCAAAGCCATCTCCACATGAAGGCGTTTATTTCTCGCCATTTTATAATTCACATCGCACTCGTTGGCAATGTTAAGGGCTGAAAGTAAAAATGAAATTGGAGCAACTTTCGCTTGTTGCTTATATCGTTCTTTCAAGTGATCACTCACTTCCAACAACTGTAAAGTCGCTTCATCTTTGCAAACCAAAACATTTCGAAAATGCTCTGCCAATCCATTGATAAATAAATCTGCCTCAAAACCATTCTTCTGAATTTTGTCAAAAATCAAAAACAACGAGGACAAATCTTCCACCATCATCGCATCTGTCACTTTGAAAAAATAGTCATAATCCAATACATTTAAATTGGTGATGACATCGTCGTACGTTATTTTTTTTCCAGAAACCTGACTGCCATTAGGCACAGAACTTACAATCCGATCAAAAATGGACAATGCATCTCGCAACGCACCATCTGCTTTTTGAGCAATGATATGCAACGCATCTTTGTCTGCTTCAATTCCTTCTTCTGCACAAATTCCTTGGAGATGCTTCACCGTGTCCTGAACTTGAATTCTTTTAAAATCAAAAATCTGACAACGAGAAAGGATGGTTGGAATAATTTTATGTTTCTCCGTCGTCGCCAAAATAAAAATAGCATACGGTGGCGGTTCTTCCAATGTTTTCAAGAAAGCATTAAATGCCGCTTGCGAAAGCATGTGAACCTCATCAATGATGAACACTTTATACTCGCCTTGTTGAGGTTGAAATCGAACTTGCTCTACCAATGTCCGAATGTGATCGACACTATTATTGGAAGCAGCATCCAGTTCGGTGATATTAAAAGAAGCATTTTCATTGAATGCTTTGCAAGAATTACACTCGTCGCAAGGTTCAAAATCCGCAGTTCGATTAGTACAATTAAGCACCTTTGCTAAAATCCTAGCACAGGTCGTTTTACCCACTCCACGAGGGCCGCAGAATAAAAAGGCATGAGCCAAATGGTCATTTTGTAACGCATTTTTTAAAGTTTGCGAAACATGTTGTTGACCGACGACTTCATCAAATCTGATGGGGCGATACTTCCTGGCTGATACGACGAATTTGCTCATAAATATTGTTTTCGAATTATTGCAAATGTACAAAAAAGGAATTTGAAAATTTGATGATGTTAGTAAAAACTGGATGTACTTTTTTATTGAAAAATATTACTTTTGTAATTTATAAGCACGTGGTGGTCTGCTTCAGCTGACCTGAAAAAAACACACAATGGGTGCTTTGAAATATTTTTTTAAAATAAGGAAAAGCTATCCGCTTTTTTACGGTCAGCTGAAGCAGACCACCACATAATAGTAATATGAAAATAGCAGTTGCACAACTCAACTTTCACGTTGGGAACTTTGAAGGAAATACTAAAAAAATGCTAAAAGCAGTTGCGACTGCCAAAAAGCAAGGAGCAGATATTGTTTGTTTTTGCGAGCTCGCAACTTGTGGTTATCCACCGAGAGATTTTTTAGAATTCGATGATTTTATTAATAAGGCAGAAGAGGCCGTTCAGACCTTGGCAAAGGCGGCAAAAGGAATTGCCATTGCCGTTGGTTCGCCGAGTCGAAATCCAGTTGCGGAAGGAAAAGATTTATACAATTCAGTTTATTTTTTAGCCAATGGAAAAGTGAAACATGTGCAGCATAAAACACTTTTGCCGACCTATGATATTTTTGATGAGTATCGATATTTCGAACCTGCTTCGGAATTTAATATTGTAAAATATAAAGGGAAAAAAATTGCGCTGACCGTTTGTGAAGATATTTGGAATATCGGAAATGAAAACCCGATGTACGATATTTGCCCGATGGATTTGTTGATGAAACAACAGCCAGATTTTATGATTAATGTTTCGGCATCACCATTTTCATATAATCATGCCGAATCAAGAATTCATATTTTGAAAGCAAATGTAGAGCGATACAAATTACCCATTTTTTATATCAATCATGCAGGTGCGCAAACGGAAATTATTTTTGACGGAGGTAGTTTTGTGATGTCGCCAAATGGAAATGTTTTTGAAGAAATGCCTTACTTTAAAGAGTCGATCAAAACGTTCGATTTGTCAGAAGTCAAAAAAGGAAAAACCTCAAAAGTGCAGCCGAAAGGAAAAATGAAACGCATCCATGATGCATTAGTTTTAGGCGTGAAAGATTACTTTGGAAAACTTGGATTTAAAAAAGCGATCCTCGGTTTGTCAGGTGGAATTGATTCGGCATTGACCGTAGTTTTGGCAGTCAAAGCTTTGGGAAAGGATAATGTAAGAGTAGTCTTGATGCCTTCTCAATACTCCTCTGATCACTCAATTAAAGATGCAGAGGATTTGGCAAAAAATCTTGGAATTCAATATGATATCGTTCCCATTAAGAATATTTATAAAACTTATATGAAGGAATTAAAACCTTTGTTTGGTGACTTAGCTTTTAATGTAACGGAGGAAAACATACAAGCAAGGAGTCGAGGGATGATCTTGATGGCGATGTCCAATAAGTTTGGAAATATCGTCTTGAATACTTCCAATAAAAGTGAAGCTGCTGTTGGTTACGGAACACTTTATGGTGATATGTGTGGTGGACTTTCGGTGATCGGAGATTTGTATAAAACCGAAGTTTTTGAACTTTGCCGATGGATCAATAGACGAAAAGAAATCATTCCTAACAATACAATTACAAAACCACCTTCCGCTGAATTGCGACCGAATCAAAAAGATTCTGACAGCTTGCCTGACTACGATATTTTGGATGAAATACTTTTTCAATATATAGAAAAAACGCAAGGGCCGAATGAAATTATTGCGATGGGTTTTGAACCAAAATTAGTGCGACGAATTTTGCGATTGGTAAATATTAATGAATTTAAAAGGTATCAAACTGCGCCAGTTTTGCGAGTGTCGAGCAAGGCATTTGGGATGGGAAGAAGGATGCCGATAGTTGGGAAGTACCTATCGTAAAAGTATTTTAGAAGCTCCTGCTTCGATACAAATTTGTATCCGAAGCAGGAGCTTTGGACGTATAAAGTGAACAAGGAAAAACCAACTCGTTAAATTATTTCAGACCCAAATTGATTAGAAAAATATTGGTCTTCCTTGCTCACTAAAATTTAGTTTTTAAAGTACCTCGGAACTCCTAATTCGAATGGATTGCATGAACCGAAGCAGGAGCTTCGGGATGATCGAGAATTATTTGAAATGATCATGCTCGAAGGTGCGCAAGCAGGATTGAGTTGGATAATGGTTTTGAGAAAAAGAGAAGGTTATCGCAAAGCGTTCGACAATTTTGATGCAAAAAAAGTGGCAAAATATACCGACAAAAAATTGGAAAAACTACGAGAGAATCCAGGGATCATTCGGAACAAATTAAAAATAGCCTCAGCGAGAACGAATGCAAAATTCTTTCTCGAAGTGCAAAAAGAATTTAGTAGTTTTGACAAATACATTTGGCAATTCGTTGGCGGAAAATCCATTAAAAATAAATTTGAAAAAATGTCAGATGTCCCTGCCACCACTCCTGAAAGTGATGCGATGGCCATAGATTTAAAAAAGCGCGGATTCAAATTTGTGGGGAGTACGATTTGCTACGCCTTTATGCAAGCGTGCGGAATGGTGAACGATCATATCACGAGTTGTCATAAATGGAAGGCGGTGAATAAAATGAAATGATATTCAAAAAAATCAAACAAAATCCTTCTTCCTCGTCCCAATCGACCGATCACAAAAAGCATAAATCAAAACCGCCGCAGAAAAAAAGAAAACAGATTTCCAAAAATCTTCCATCACAATATTATCACTTCCTCCCGATACCCAATATAAAAATGCAATCACCAAAAGTGTCCCTTCTTTCGCAATCGGAAAAAAAGTCCAAGTCTTAATTCCCCATTTTACATATCGATCTTTCAAATAAATTTGATATAAAACAATTGCTTGAATCACCAAAATCACCGCTGCAAAATAATCTTGTTCCACTAAAGTTTTAAACCCATTTTTTAATAACAAAAATGAAATGTAAATACTCACGATTGAGATGTAAAACTTATTTTTATAAACGACTTCTTCCATTGTAATCAAAATTTAAATCAAAATGACAATCATAAACCAGCGATGAATTTGCTATCAAATTTTTTTTGATTTTGATTATTACTTTGATTTTGATTAATTTTTTACATCCAAGATTCCTCCGAATGCTCAATTTTATACAAAACAAAATCCTCCATCTTTTTCGCTTTTTCCAATTCAATATACGGAATCTTTACCGTTCCCGCCGCCGTATGAAAAACCACATTACACAAATTTTTCCTTCGTTGATAAATCCCTTGCTGAATTTCCACCCCTTGAATTTTAAACCATTTTAAAAGTGTTTCCGTTTTTCCAACAATCGAAGTGGAGATCCGAATACCTTCATCACTCACAAAATATTTAAAATTCCGTTGATAAATCCAAGTTAATAACAATACAATTACAACCCAAATAATGGCCCAAAAATAATCGCCTGTCGCTCCTTCCCAATATCGATTTAAAAGAAAAATACCTGCGGGCAATAATCCAAAATACAACACCCTTCGATAGATGACCAAAGGATGAATTACATGTTCTTCAAATGAAAGTTGCGACTCCTCAGGGAAGTACGCCGCTCGCACCGAAGTCAATTGTTCTTCAAAACATCCAGGGATGTAAATTGATTGTTTTCTAGCAATGGCGGTACTTGCAGCCTGTCGAAGACTGATGTCAAAAAGAGAAAAAACTTTTTTGATTGGATTAGTCGTCCAACGAATCAGTTGTATTTTTTGCATAGAAGCAGACTGTTCATTTCTCGTAAAAAGTCCAGAGATCACTTTAAAACCCATCGACGTTCTTATAAAACGAAGGTTGTAATATCGAAAGACCGTTCGCACCAAAGAAATCAAAAATGCAATAATTATAAAAATAGGAACGATGGTAATTAAGCCGATCAAAAGTGTATTCGAACTCGACCCCAATAAGTTGTCAATTCCATTTTCCAATTTCCAACCCGTGATGCTTTCGATATAATCCATCGAGGTAAACATAAATGCAAAAACGATAGCAGCAGTCCTCAAGTGATTTTGACTCACCCCAATTTTGACCAAATCCATGGGAGACAAATGCAATAATTCTTCTTCTGGAATTTCAATTTTATCTTCAACCTCTTCCTCTGAAAATGGAGTAGGAGTGCTCGATTTTTTTTGCGCCAGTAAAAATTCTCGAATCGCAATTGCCTTATCTTTTTTCAAAGCGGTAATCGAAAATTCATTTCCCTTCGAACCTGCCGTGTCGATTTCCAAACTCACCACATTGAAAAATTGGTGCAAAATATTTTCCTTAAAATTGATGGTTTGAATTCTATCGAAAGGAACGTTGAGTTTTGTTTTTTGAAAAATTCCTTTCTCAATAATCAACTCATCGTTTTTGACATAGTAGTAAAATTTAAAATACGAAATGATAGACCGAATTGCCGAAAGAGCAGTAATTCCAATAATCGCCAAAGCAAAATAAGTGTCCTTCGATTTTGTCGGGTTAAAAATCAGCGCAATAAAAATCGGCCAAGCCTGACCCAAAATAACCCGAAAGGATTTGAGTAAAATTAAAAAAATTGCTACAGACGATTGCCGCCTCGGCTCCGATAAAAAACCTAAATCATTCCTCTTCGTCATGCTGCGTTTGTCCTGTGGTTTTGATAATGAAATCTTTGAGTACTTGCGCATGGTCGCCTTTTAATCCGTCGATACTCAAGTCGCTACTGTTGCCTCCTGCGGTGTAAACTTCCAACGTTTTTAATTTAAAAAATCGTTGAATCGGGTCAGCTTTGATTTCGCAATGTTGCACTCGATTGAAAGGAATCGCAGTTTGTCGTCGATTGATGACACCTTTAATATGTACAATATCTTTTTCTCGCAAAGCATAACCTTCGATGTTATAACCCATTTTGGTCAAGGCAAAAGAAAGTATCAGCCATGATACCCAAAAGATCAAAAGACCATTTCCCAAGCGAGGATGATCGACAATTAAAGGTTCAGTTCGCAAATATAAAATCGCTGCCAACATCACTAAAAAGAAAATCGAACTGGCAATATATTTTACTCGAACGTGCGCAGGATCGAGTCGCTGAAATTGAATTTCATCAATCGAAGGAAGTTCTGCCACATTGATTTGACTATTTTGGAAAATCATATTTTTTATTATTAAAATCCGTGGCACGATCTCAAACCGTGTCACGGGTAAGTCGGTTAAGCACCACTAAAATACACTTAAACCTAACAAACTAAAAACTCATTGGTTTTCTAACAATAGTTTTACAAATTCTTCTTCAGAAGGTTTTTTTGGAAAAATTACATTTTTGATACCCAAATCATTCAAAGCATTCGCCGTCGTTTTCCCAATGGCAAAAACTTTTTGACCTTTTTCTAATTGATATTTTTGGAAAAAAGCTTTTGCATTCATTGGACTCGTAAAAAACAAATAATCCATTCGAGGAAGATCAAATTCTTTCTGCGGGAAATTTTTATAAATAATTAAATCGATTGTAATGGATTGATTATCAATGAGTTGTTGAACACTTCGTTGCGAGTTTTTGGCACGAGGGAAAAGAATTTTTTTCCCGTGTGCTATTTTTAAAAAATCAGGAGCAGTTGTTTTAGCATTTCCAGTTCCTGTAAAATGACACTTAGTAAATTGCTCAATTGCCTTTGCCGTTTTTTCTCCAAAACCTGCGAATTGAATTTTTTTGGAAAAAGAAATATTGTTATTACGAATATGATTAAAAAAGAATTGAACTCCTTTTTGACTATAAAAAAATATCCAATCGGCATCTGGAATTTTCTCAAAAGGAATTAATTCAAATTCCAAGAGTGATTCATTCCATATTTCAAAACCTTCATTTTCCAATTTTATTTTGAAAATGCTATCTGAATTTAACTTCCTTGAAATAAATATTTTTTTCACAAATCGTATTTTAAACTAACTTTACTTTATCTCCAATTTTGATTTCACCACCTTGAATAACTTTCGTCGTAATTCCACCATGACCACGCATTGCATTATAACCACCTTCGCCAAAATTAGTTTCCATCTGCGAGCAAGGGTGACACGCGCCAGTCATTTCCAAAATAACTTTTGCTCCAATTTGGAATTTCATATTTTTAAAAGCCAATAAATTGATGCCCGAAACCACAATATTTCGACGAGTCAAAAGTGGGTCAATTTTATTTTTTCCCAAAATAGAAGCGACTACTTTTAGGTGTTCCGCTTGAATCAAAGTCACTTGCCGTTTTCGGCTACTACCTTTATAATGATCTCCTTCCAAACCATTTTCGATTGAAATTTTTACATTATCCAAAGTAGTGGGAGGCGTTTTTCGTTTCCGTCTGACGCTGATAAAATCAACTTTTCCGACTTGCGGCATGGAACGTAATAATTTTTGCATGTTAGACATGATGAATAATTTTTTGACAAACTTAACTCAAATTCTAATTAATTAAAAAATGGCACATTTTTTCCTCTAAATATTTAAATTTTCTTTAATTTAAAAAAATTGACAAATGAAAAAAGTAATCATTTTTTGCTTATTAGCCTTCCCAACATTTTTATCTGCACAATTAGAATTAGGATTTCGGGCAGGACTCAATATGTCAGAAGCATCTGACTTACGAGCAACGAATGGAGATTTGGTGGAAGCTGCAAAACTCAATGGAATTAACGCTGGAATTTTTGCCAATATTCAATTAGGTTCAATTGTGGCATTGCAACCTGAGGTCACTTTTTCTCAAAAAGGATTTACCGCAACTTGGGATAATTCAGATAGTTCATCGACTTTAAATACCAGTTATTTGGATATGCCATTGATGATTGAAGCGGGTTTTGCGATGGGAAAAAACTTTCGAGTATTCGCCAATGCTGGGCCGAATGTGAGTTATTTAATCAAAGCGGAAGAGGAATTTTATAATTCCATGAATGATGAAACGACAACGACTGAATATAATTTTGATGTAGAATCTTTAGAGCGATTAGATATTGGAGTAAATTTTGGAGGTGGAATTTCTTTGAGAATGAATCGATGGAAATATACTTTAGATGCTCGTTATAATATGGGATTAAAAGAAATTATGGCTACGGAAAATGCAATGGATTTTGTAGAAAATGCTAAACATCGAGTGACGAATATTTCAATTGGAATTTCATATTTCGTTTTTGGAAGAGCAAATAAAATGATCAATACGACGAAGGAAGCGGGGAAGTATTTTTAGTTGATTAATTTATCAGGAAATCAGGTTTTGATACAAGTAATTTAATATATTTATTTTTCGTATAAGTTTTTAAGAATAACTTTGATTGACAATAATTTTTGCTTAATTTTGTTATAGAATATATCATATTTATTAATTATTTAATTTTTACACTCCATGAGCATTATGACAAAAATTCGTCAAAGCGTCAAATTACGTTTTGCGGAAAAGGGGAACACAAAAAATCTCCAAAAACCACAAAATCCAGCACTTAAAAAATCTAAAAGTCGAGAATTATATACCGACAATGAGGACTTAGGATTTTGCTAAAAAAAAAGAAAGCGGAGTATCGAAAGGTATTCCGCTTTCTTTTTGACAAAAAATTAAAATTAATTTTACAACCATTTTGAAATAAATTTTCGTCGTTAAAAACGACAATGAATTATTATTTCTCAAAATTGTAAAATAAACAAAGATGACTAAGAAATCTAAAACAATTCAATTCCAAATTCCAGCACCTTGCTCCGAAAGCTGGGACAAAATGCATTCCCTTCCTGGCGGCAAATTTTGTGATAATTGCGAAAAAACGGTGGTTGACTTCTCTCAAATGACTAATAATGAGTTAGTTAGGTTTTTTGAGAAAAATGACCAACAACTCTGTGGACGCTTTCGATCAGATCAATTGGACAAAGAAATAGAACTTCCAAGAGTGCCTACTTCTTTTCAAAAGTTAAAA
>Ga0079203_1002251_pt1 | contig 13107 bp, 10 predicted proteins | sample PorBlaMBantryBay_FD_68602 | JGI IMG/M metagenome (GOLD analysis project Ga0079203, IMG submission 68602) | Marine algae microbial communities from Bantry Bay - Bantry Bay, Ireland | ecosystem: Host-associated > Algae > Red algae > Blade | place: Bantry Bay, Ireland
CTTAGTTGTTCCATTATCATCAAAATTTCCAGTAAACGTAAATTCTAAATAATCTCCTACACTTGAAGGCACTGTAGATATTAAAGTTGCTGTAATAGGATGCATTGAAAAATCTGCAGATAAAATAAATAAATTAGATACAGTGCTCTCTGCAAAATGAAATTTCTCAGTGGTATCGCTATCCAATGCAAGTCCCCAATTATAATTAATAATTGACATAAACGCACCATTACTGTGGAAATAGAAAATTACTCCAATACTTATTAAGTATCCACTTGACTGTTTATATTTATAATTAGTATTAATCTAATATTACACCAAAAATTCCTAGTAATGCCCATTAATTACTTCACCATTTTGGTTTATAAAAGTATAATCTGCATCAATAGTACTTGCAGTAGGATTAGAATTATCTAGATTAATTGTATTAATTGTTATGGTTGGTATTTGGGTTAGTTAAAAAATTGTTGAAATTGTATCTTACTGTAAAAAAAGAATCGATAAAACTCACATTAGCAAATAGCACCGATCCTTATATAGATTAATAGCAATTCAAAAATAAAGAGGAAAATATTAGAAAAACAATAGTAATACACGACAGGTGTTTTTCATTCTATCAAAAACGGTTTTCATTCAATTATCGGTTTTCTTGTGCAATACTTAAAAACATATTAAGTTTGTTACATAACTAAAATTGAATAAAATGGGAGATCAATTATTAAACTTATTAATGTATGCTATACCTTCTTTAATTGTTGGTGCTTTAGCTTTTTTGTTTTTTAAAGAACATATTGAAAATGAAAATAACAGACGTAAGTTTTTAATGCACGAGCAACTTCAAAAAGAATCTTTACCACAACGTTTTCAGGCCTATGAAAGATTTTCTTTGTTTTTAGAACGCATTTCGCCTAACAAATTATTAACTAGAATTGCTCCAGTGTCTGCTAACAAAGACGATTACGAAGCACTTTTAGTTAATAGTATAGAACAAGAGTTCGAACATAATTTATCGCAACAAATTTATGTTACAGATAATTGTTGGAGTATAATAAATGCGTCTAAAAGCGCAACTATACAATTAATAAGAAAAGCAGCTTTAAGCGAAAAAGTAGATTCTGCTAATAAACTAAGGGAAGTTATTTTAACAAATATGATGGATAAAACACCACCAAGTGGAGCAGGATTGTCTTTTATAAAACAAGAGGTAAGTGAAATTTGGAATTAAAGCAACATAAACTAAACATATTAAAAACTATATACTAGCGATATGGTTTTTTAGTAAGTTTTATTCTTTATTGCCATTAGGTTTTATTGGTACGGTAGTATCTATTGGGTTTCCAGTGCCATGCTTTTCTTGAGCATATAAAAAACCATCCATCCACCATTTTTCCATTAGTTTTTTATTAAAAATTAGAGAGTTCTCTGTAAGCTTTGTTGGTGTAAAATATAGATTAAGCGTTACATTATTATGCAGAGCTGCTAATTTACCTATTGTAATATCACCTCGTTCTACTTGATCCAATAAATGTCCAAAAAGATTAATCATTAACGAGAAAGGATTTTTACCCAATACTTTATTATAATCTAAATTTTCGCTTTCAAGAATAATAGCGTCAATTTCTGTTGCGCCTCTTTTTATAGCTTCTCTAATAGGTACAACACAACCTAAACCACCATCTGCATACTCAAAACCATTACGCTTTACTAAAGACATAAACGGAATGTAATTACACGAAATCCAAATCCAATCGCAAAATTCCTCATAACTAAAGTCGTTAATAGACTTATATTCTGTGCGGTTTTTAGAAAGATTAGCAACCGTAACAACTACGTCTTCTTTTTCCTCACGAATGCGATTGTATTCTTCTAAAGTAAAACTTTTTCTAATTAATCTTTTTAAAGATTTACTCTCACCAAACGTTCTCTTTTTCTTTATAAACTGAAGCATGGTATTAAAGTAGTTTATAGATACGTATTCTCTACCTTTTTTCTTTTTTATAACAAATGGATTAATACTAAAAATAGAATGCTGATTTACATGAGTAAACACATCGTACAATTTACCAATATCGTTTGAAGCCAAATGCGGCACCAATAAACTTCCTGTAGAAGTTCCCAAAAACATATCGTACTGCTTGCCTTCTTGCTCAATTAAATATTGTGCAACGCCTCCAGCAAATGCGCCTTTACTTCCTCCTCCTGAGATTACTAATGCTTTCAATACTGTCTTTTTATTAAGCTTATTGTTTTTAAGTTGTGAAATTATTCCTTTTTTAATTCTTCCTGCAAATTAGCAATTATCTGTTTATATTTTTCATCTTCACTTAATGATTTTAATAAATCTCTTGCAAAACTCTTAAATCGCCAGTTGTGATGAGATGTCGCTTCAATTAAATTTAAGAGTGTTTCAGTTTCAAAAATCTGAAGATTTTTAATATACGAAAATGCGTTTTGTCGAGTTTGAAAACCATATTTAGAAGACGTGTAATCTCTCAATTCATTTATATAATTTTTGTTAAATGCTGAATTATATTCTGGTGTTAGTAAGGCTAATGCCAACCATAAACATCTCACATTTTTATCATTAAAACCAATAACATATTGTGTAGCTTCAAGGTATTTATTTCTATCATTAGGAAACTTAGACCATAAATTATACAATGCAACTTCTATTGTTTTGTATGAAGCATCCTTTAGTAAAGACTCATTTTCTGATTTGAAACCGTCAGGAATATGCTGCGCTAATAATTGGCGCACTTTTATTTCATTAGAAGCAAAAGCTTCATCAATTAAATCTTTATACGTTGGGTAGTCTGGTTTTTTTAATGCTTCATTTAAAACAGCAAGTCTTTCTGTATAATACCCTTTTGGCAACGTTGTAATTAAACTTGATGGTACATAACCGTTATCATCTGTTCTAAAACTTAAGTACTCTGCACTTTGTATGGTTTCTAAAAAAGCTATACTTTCGTTTTTCTTTAAAGTAGCTCTCATTTTTGCTAATGGCAAATCTTTAGATAGTAGCCATTCTTGCTTAAAATTATTTAAACTTTGTCCAGACGTTTTTTCAACTTCCAAAATAAAATCTTCGGTTTCTACATTTGCAAAAGCATATTTATTTAAATAATTTTTAACTGCTTTTTTAAACGCTTGCACTCCTACTTTTTCCTTTAAAATGTGCAAAGCCCAAGCGCCTTTTTTATAAAAGGTTACACTACTGGATTTTGGGTCTAACAGCGAAGTGGCATTGCCTTCGACTTCTTGATTTATTAACTCTTTTGCGTAACCGTAAAGTGTGTTGTAATAGTAATCGTCTCCAAACACATCGCGTTCTGCAAGTAAAGCATAATAGGTTGCAAAACCTTCTTGAAGCCAGTGGTGTTTGCCACTTTTTGCTGTTACAAAATCGCCAAACCATTGGTGCGCGAGTTCGTGTGCATTTACATTTACATAGTTTTTATCTATAAAACTGGTCTCATCAATCATAAAATCTTCACTAAAAATAGTAAGGCTTGTATTTTCCATTCCAGAATACAAAAAGTCCTTTACAGGCACTTGTTTGTAGTTCTGCCAAGGATAAGGTACACCAATTTCAGTTTCCAAAAAATCAAACATTTGTTTAGTGTAACGATAAGTTGGTTCTTCTTTGGCTGAGTCTTCTGGATAGTAATAAAGTTCTATTGGGATGCCGCTTTTAGAAGTGAGTTCTTTTTTGCTGTATTTACCTATTGCTAAAGCTACAAGGTAACTTGGCATTGGGTTTCGCATGTTGTAATGCCATTTGGTAGTTTTTTCTCCTATTTCTTTATTAATTAGTTTTCCGTTTGCTAAAACTTCATAATCATTTAAATAAGTAATAGATAAATCGAACTCGATTTTATCGTTAGTATCGTCTATACTTGGTAACCAATTACTTGTGTATTTGCCTTGACCTTGCGTCCAGATTTGGTTGGAATCGTCTTTTTCAACGAAATAAAGGGCTTTTTTAGGTTGAACAAAATAACTCATGATTAAACTATGAGAATCTCCATTTTTAAATTGATACTTAATTTTTATACGCTTGCCATCATAATCATGAAGAATTGGACCACCATCCAATTTAAATTCTATCTGGCTAAAATTATTAGCATCAAGAAAAATAGAATCAATATCTTTCAATATTTTGAAGCTATAAAACACATCACCTCCAATGCCTTTATCTAAAAAATTTACTTTTAAATCTGCCTTAGCGTTAATAAAATCAACATATTCAGTCTGTTGTGCTTCCGCAGAAAAAGAAATAAGAGTAATTAAAATGATAAGTATATACTTCATATTAAATAATAAAACAATGATTAAGCCAAAATACAATTTTTTGTTATCCAAATAGCTATTCTGTGAGTTCCAGTGATTGGACTTAGGAGAATTGTATCGAGAATAAACAAAAACTTCTCGATACATTTTGCTCGTACCTCACAAAACACTCGAAGTGACAAAAATCGCTTTCACTTTCAAACAAAATACATTAAATTCGTTGTTTATGGCAACCAATCTTCAAACTCCTATAGATTATTTAAAAGGCGTTGGACCAAATCGAGCAGATTTGCTTCGCAAGGAGCTTGGTATTCACACCTATCAAGATCTTATTAACCTATTTCCAAACCGGTATTTAGATCGCACACAATACCATAAAATAAATACGTTGTACCAAAATACAGCCGAAGTTCAAGTTATTGGAAAAATTACTGGCTTTAAAGAAATTGGTCAAAAAAGAGGCAAGCGTTTAGTTGCCACTTTTCAAGACGATACAGGTGTTATGGAATTGGTTTGGTTTCGTGGTCAAAAATGGATTCGAGAAGGTTTAAAAACTAATGTCCCTTATGTTATTTTTGGAAAGGTAAATAATTTTGGAGGCAAGCAAAATATGGCACATCCAGATATTGAATTGCTAACCGAACACGAGCAAAATTTACGCTCGACTTTACAACCTATTTACCCATCTACAGAGAAACTTTCTACAAGAGGAATCACTAATAGAATGATGATAAAAATCATGCAAAATCTGTTCCTTGAAACTGGTGGTAAATTTGCTGAAACACTTTCTATAAATTTACTTGAAAATTTAAAATTAGTTTCAAAATCTCAAGCACTTTTTAACATTCATTTCCCTAAAGATTCTAAGCTGCTTTTTAAGGCTGAATTCAGGCTAAAATTTGAAGAACTTTTTTACATACAATTACAATTAATTTTAAAAAATTTAATTCATAAATCTAAAATAAAAGGCTTTCCTTTTAAAACTGTTGGCGACCATTTTAATTCCTTTTTTAAAAACCATTTACCGTTCGAATTAACAGGAGCACAAAAAAGAGTGCTTAAAGAAATTAGAGCAGATATGGGAAGTAATGCTCAAATGAATAGGCTTTTACAAGGCGATGTTGGCTCTGGGAAAACAATTGTTGCACTTATGTCAATGCTTATAGCACTTGACAATGGTTTTCAAGCGTGCTTAATGGCACCTACTGCCATCTTGTCTGTACAGCATTGTAATGGTTTAGTTGAATTATGTAAAGAATTGAATATCAGTATTAAAATACTTCAAGGTTCAACTAAAACTTCAGAGAGAAAAATAATTCACGAAATGCTTGAAAATGGCGAATTAGACATCTTAATTGGCACACACGCGCTGCTCGAAGATAAGGTGAAATTTAAAAATTTAGGCTTAGCTGTAATAGACGAGCAACACAGATTTGGAGTAAAACAACGTTCTAAATTATGGAAAAAAAACACCTTTCCTCCTCACGTTTTGGTAATGACTGCAACACCAATTCCACGAACCTTAGCCATGTCTGTTTATGGTGATTTAGACATCTCTGTTATAGACGAATTACCACCTGGTAGAAAGTCTATAAAAACAGTGCATAGATACGACTCTAATAGACTTAAAGTTTTTAGATTTATAAGAGAAGAAATAAAGAAAAAAAGACAGGTTTATATTGTCTATCCTTTAATACAAGAAAGTGCGCAAATGGACTACAAAGATTTAATGGATGGCTACGAAAGTATCGTCCGAGATTTTCCTGCTCCAGAGTATCAAATTTCTATTGTACACGGCAAAATGAAACCCGCAGATAAAGAGTTCGAAATGCAACGTTTTATAAAAGGCCAAACGCAAATTATGGTGGCAACAACTGTAATTGAAGTTGGCGTAAATGTACCCAATGCTTCTGTAATGATTATTGAAAGTGCAGAGCGTTTTGGCTTGTCTCAATTACACCAATTAAGAGGTCGTGTTGGTCGCGGTGCAGAGCAAAGTTATTGTATTTTAATGACGAGCCATAAACAATCTATAAACAGTAAAAAACGTATTGAAACTATGGTGCGTACCAACGATGGATTCGAAATTGCAGAGGTTGATTTAAAACTTCGTGGACCAGGAGATATTATGGGAACACAACAAAGTGGTATTTTAAACCTGAAAATTGCAGACATTATAAAAGATAGCGATATTTTACAACACGCGCGCTATTATGCAAAAGAGGTACTTAAAAAAGATCCAGCACTTTCAAAATCACAAAATGCTGCTATCTTAAATACTTACACCCAAATGAGTAAATATAAAAATATATGGAATTACATTTCATAACATTAAATAGACCAAAAATGAGCCAATTCTTACCGAATGGGCTAAATAGTGCAAAAAACGGATAAAGTGAGCCACTAAAAAAGTTGATTCAATTTGTGGGTTATAAATATTAAATTCTATTAATAAGATAAAACTAATCCTTAAAAATTTCACTTTTAAGATACAGTCATTCCATTTAAAACGGGAGTTTCAGGGTTTAATAAAATAACATCTTTACCATCTACAGCTCCTAGTACTAAACATTCGCTTATAAAGTTACCAATTTGCTTTTTTGGAAAATTAATAACAGCCAGAATTTGTTTGTTTAACAACACTTCTTTATTATAAAGCGTTGTTATTTGCGCTGAAGATTTTTTAACTCCTAAAGCACCAAAGTCTATAGTTAATTGATATGCTGGATTTCTAGCTTCTGGAAAATCGTTGATTTCTATTATTGTACCTATACGAATATCTACTTTTTTAAAATCGTCGAATTGGATAGTGTTGCTCATACTGTGAATTTACTAAAGTTGAATTAAATTAACAAAACAATACTTAAAATACTGTAAATATCTAAAAAAGGAAACTTGACTTTATTAAAAAACTGCTAACTTTGAAATTATCATAATTTTTGATGTAAAACATTAAAACGATTTTATATCAGAAGTTATGTTAGTAACAGAAGGTAGTAATACCAAAGACGAAACTTTTAAATTTGATTTAGACGACCAAAAAATAGATTATGAAAATCCAAAAACTAGATTATGAAAATAATGGAGTAAAACTAAAAGACGAGACTTTAAAACTTATACAGTTTATGAGATACTGCCTGTTACTCTTTTATTTTTTTTGATTAATAAAATTTTCTAATTGAGTATTTTAAGTGTTCTAGTTATTAATGTGGGATAGGTTATTTTGGCTATTTACTATTTCTAATTATCTTGAGATTACCACGTCGCATAAAAAGCGTCTCATAATAATATCACGCATTTATGTTGGTACTACTTTTTATTGTAAGTAGCAATAAATTGCTTCGCTCTACGGTTTCCTGTATTGTATTTTAAGGCTTTTTTGTAATTATTATAAGCCTGCAAACTATCTCCACTTCTAGCATAAGCCTCTGCCAAACTATCATAAACGTTATCACTAGTTGGGTGTAATGCAGCGTTTAATTTAAAAACTTCAATAGCATCTTTATAGTTTTCGTTTTTTAAATATTGATATCCAAATTTATTGATATCTCGTAGATTTAAAAACACACTATTAGAGTCTTCCTTTTGTATTGCTAAATAACCTTCTAAAGCTTTGTTGTATTCTTTATTTTTTAAATAATCTTTTGGTACTTTTAAAGTCTTTGCTAATTTTTTATAACTCACAGGTTCCGAAGTTTTATCTTCTGGAATTTCATAAATTATATAATTTTGTGATTCTTCTGGTTTTACAAAAGTAATTTTTTTATTCATTTCCTTTATATAGTAGGTGTTTTCTCCTAAGTAAATAGGTTCTATTTTTTCGGCACCTCTCCATTTCAAAAAAAGTTCGTTATTTTCAAAATAAACTTCTATAACATCGTTGGCATTATATAAATAGCTTCCTGAAGTGGCTGTTACAAATTCTGGAGAGTAGTCTGCAGACTTACCACAAGCGAGCATTATCAATAATACTAATACGTAATAAGTATGTTTAAATTTCATTTTTGGTTGTTTTTATTTGGTTGTTTTTTTAGTTGATGTCGTAAAAATACTAAAAGCTGCGTATAAAAAACGCCTCATGTTTATGAGACGTTTTAAAATTCTTTTTGTTACTTAATTTGCTTTACGATAATTAAATAATTCTATCTTTTATAAGATATTTACCTTCACGGCTCCAAGCGACTCGCTCATTTTTTATTAAAAATAGTTTTCTACTTACTTAATAGCCATTAATTCTACATCGAAAATTAAAGTAGCATCTGCAGGTATTACACCTCCAGCACCTCTAGAACCATAGCCTAAATCGCTAGGTATTACTAAACGTGCCTTGTCACCAACTTTTAGTAAACCAACACCTTCATCCCATCCGGCGATAACTTGACCCATTCCTAGAGGAAAATCGATTGGTTTGTTACGTTTGTAAGAAGAATCGAAAACAGTACCATCTGTTAAAGTTCCTTTATAGTGTACCGAAACGGTTTTACCCTTTTCGGCTTGAGGACCATCTCCATTTTGTGTAATTTGGTAACGCAAACCGCTTTCTGTTTGCTCAAAACCAGTTGAATATTTATCTAATTCTGCTGCTTTTTCTGCCCTTTCTGCTGCTAGTTTCTCTTCGCGAGCGCCTTCAAAAGTTCTAAAGGCTTCAATAGCATTAAATTGCTCTGCTGCTGCTCCTTTTTTAATAATTTCTAAAGTTTCGATTGTATCGCCCTGCGCTATAGAATCTACAACATCTTGTCCTTCTACAACATTCCCAAATACGGTGTGGTTTCCATCTAACCAATCTGTAGCAATGTGAGTTATAAAAAACTGACTCCCGTTTGTTCCTGGTCCAGAGTTTGCCATAGATAATATACCTGGTCTACTGTGTTTTAAATCTGGATGAAACTCATCGTCAAACTTATACCCTGGGCTTCCTGTTCCTGCACCTTGTGGACAACCGCCTTGAATCATAAAATCTGGAATTACTCTATGAAATATTAAACCATCGTAATAAGGTATTCCTTGAGGTTTAGCCGAATTCTCCATATTCCCTTCTGCTAAAGCTACAAAATTACCTACTGTACCTGGCGTTTTTTCAAATTCTAGATTTACTAAAATAGTACCTTTATTCGTGTTAAATTTTGCGTATAAACCGTCTTGCATTGTCTTAAATTTTAATGAGGTGTAAAGATAGGAAATGATTTAAGAATGACGAATGATGAATTACAATTTTTGATTATAGTTAATAAATAACCAATGTGAGGTTTTCGTAAAGATTTGCTAAGCTTGCAAAAACTGATTATTCTTATTTTATTATCTAAATACTAATTTTAGTAACGCTTCCTTTTAATTAAAGGAAGTTAAGTTTTATTTTAATAAAGCTAGAATGGTTTGCGAAAAAAGCGTTGCATCATTTTTAATATTATTTAAGTAAAATTTTATTAGATTTGAAATTTATTTAAAATTAAAGGATGGGAGTTTTTAGAAAGCTATTTGGCAGCAAACAAAATGAAGATATAGTAGAAAACGATAATTACATTAAAACTATAATAGAATCTGGTGATAATAAACCTTTGGCTATTTCAAACAAGGAAGTTATGTATGTAGGATATAACGAATTAGGTGGTTATTACTATTTGCAAACTTTTATTGTTGGTAGATTAAAGGTAAAAACTAAAACAGGCGCCAAACTAGAAGTTGTTGGTAACAATTATAATTTAAATCTAAACTCTGATATGCCTGAATTGGAATCTGATGCAGCAAACCCGTTAGAAGGCTACGTTACTAAAATTGATTTTCAAATTGAAAAAGCAGATGTAGACAAAATAAAACGTTCTAATGTTAAGCAAATAAAACTTTTTGTTAAAAAAGAACAAATTGTTTTTAATATTTATAGTGAGAGTTAAATTCCTTATTTAAATCTTTTCCTAAGGAAAAGATATTCTTATATAATTGCTTTTCTCTTTTGTAATACGGTTTTAATTTAATAATTCTATAGTTACGAAGAACTAACTAAAACTGAGACTGAGACTGAAAACTGCTACTACACATTTAATTTGCTACCTCACTAATAAATTTTATACGATAGAGACGTAATTCTTCATCATCATAATCGCCGTCAAACTCATTTATAGCAACATCTATTTTATCGGTTTCAGATTCCATGAAATAATCATGGAGTTCTTCTTGTTGATCTTCATCTAATAAATCGTCAATCCAATAGTTAATATTAAGCTTAGTTCCAGAATACACAATAGCTTCTATTTCTTTAATAAAATCTACCATTTCCATGCCCTTAGCCGAAGAAATATCTGTTAGCGGTAATTTTCTATCCACATTTTGAATAATGTATAATTTTAATCCAGAATTAGTACCTGTAGATTTTACTACAAAATCGTCTGGTCTTTCAATAGCGTTCTCTTCGACATACTTATTAATTAAGGTAACAAAATCTTTACCATATTTTTTAGCTTTACCTTCTCCAACGCCATGAACGTTTGATAATTCTGCTATGTTAACAGGGTATTTTAACGCCATATCTTCTAACGAAGGATCTTGAAAAATAACAAACGGCGGTACACCAAGCTTACTCGCGTTAGATTTTCTTAAATTCTTAAGCATTTTCATAAGCACATCATCCACAACTGCTCCACCACATTTAGATGCTTTAACAATATTGTTATCGTGAGAATCATCGAAGGTATGGTCTTCGGTCATCATAAACGAACTGGGATTATTTATAAAAGCTCTACCTAAATCTGTTAATTTAACAACGCCATAAGTTTCTATATCTTTTTTAAGATAGCCTGCAACTAATGTTTGGCGCAATAATGCCATCCAATATCTTTTATTTTTATGGCTTCCATTTCCAAAATAAGGCTGGCTATCAGTTTTATGTGAGCTAATCATCGCATTAGAAACGCCAGTAATAACGCTTACTAAATCTTTAGATTTATAAGTCTCGTTTGTTGCCTTAACTATTTCTAGTAATATAGTAACTTCTTCTTCAGCTTCATTTTGTTTTTTAGGATGCCTCATATTATCATCCATGTCGCCTCCACCTCCAGTTTCGTTGTCAAACGCTTCACCAAAATAATGTAGAATAAATTTTCTTCTAGAAATAGACGTTTCACAATAAGCAACAACTTCTTGTAAAAGTGCATGACCAATTTCTTGTTCGGCAACAGGTTTTCCAGACATAAACTTTTCAAGCTTTTCTATGTCTTTATAAGCGTAATATGCTAAACAGTGTCCTTCTCCTCCATCCCGTCCAGCACGGCCAGTTTCTTGATAATAACTTTCTATACTTTTTGGAATATCGTGATGAATTACAAAACGCACATCTGGTTTATCAATTCCCATTCCAAAAGCAATGGTAGCCACAATAATATCTACATCTTCCATTAAAAACATGTCTTGATGTTTAGCTCTTGTTTTTGCATCTAATCCAGCATGGTAAGGCAAGGCTTTTATACCATTTACTTGTAAAACTTGTGCTAATTCTGTAACACGTTTTCTACTTAAACAATACACTATTCCTGTTTTGCCGTCATTTTGTTTTACAAAACGAATAATATCTGAATCTACGTTTTTAGTTTTAGGGCGAATTTCGTAATATAAATTCGGTCTATTAAAAGATGCTTTAAAGGTTGTGGCATCACTCATTCCTAAATTTTTAAGAATATCTTCTTGTACCTTTGGCGTCGCTGTTGCAGTGAGACCAATAATTGGAATATTATCACCAATACGCTGGATTATAGTACGTAAATTCCTATATTCTGGTCTAAAGTCGTGTCCCCATTCACTAATACAATGGGCTTCGTCTACAGCCATAAAAGAGATTTTTACAGTGCGTAAAAACTCTACATTTTCTTCTTTTGTAAGCGATTCTGGCGCGACATAAAGCAGTTTGGTTATACCATTTGTAATATCTTCTTTAACGTGTTTTATTTCCGTTTTATTTAAAGACGAATTTAAAACATGAGCAACACCATGTTGGTCTGAAATACCACGAATAGCATCTACTTGGTTTTTCATTAATGCTATTAATGGAGAAACTACAATAGCTGTCCCTTCTTGCATAAGCGCAGGAAGTTGATAGCAGAGCGATTTTCCGCCACCAGTTGGCATAATAACAAAGGTGTTGTCTTTTGATAGAATACTTTCGATAACGGTTTCTTGTAATCCTTTAAATTCACTAAAACCGAAATATTTTTTTAGGGCAGCACGTATTTGACTTTTCACTGTATATATTAAGCGATTAATTATTTACATATTTAATTTATGGTAGAACAACTTCTAATTCGACACTTTTAGTAAGAAGAATTAAAGCTTTACTTTTAATTTTTCGCTAAATTTGTCGAGATTGTTAACAATCTAGAAATTGAAGTTATTATACGCAACTTTTAAAGATAATAAAATCTTTTTAAATGCTACCTAATCTTAAAATGATATATTTTGAATACTAAAGATTATATACTTAAAATTGCTAAAGAGACTATTGCTTTAGAGAGTGCTTCTATTAGCAATTTAGCGACTTTAATTAATAACGATTTTGCTGATGCTGTGCAACTTATATACAAATCTAAGGGTAGAGTTATTATTACAGGTATTGGTAAAAGTGCCATTATTGCAACAAAAATTGTCGCTACACTAAATTCTACAGGAACGCCTGCTGTGTTTATGCATGCTGCAGATGCCATTCATGGAGATTTAGGTTTAATTTTAGAAAACGATGTGGTAATTTGTATTTCTAAAAGCGGAAATACGCCAGAAATAAAAGTGTTAGTACCTTTAATTAAAAATGCTAAAAATAAAATGATTGCCATT
>Ga0079203_1002256_pt1 | contig 13078 bp, 7 predicted proteins | sample PorBlaMBantryBay_FD_68602 | JGI IMG/M metagenome (GOLD analysis project Ga0079203, IMG submission 68602) | Marine algae microbial communities from Bantry Bay - Bantry Bay, Ireland | ecosystem: Host-associated > Algae > Red algae > Blade | place: Bantry Bay, Ireland
TCAAAATAATCATTGTTTTGTTCGCTGGCAGTGGCCCAACTAAGAACCGTTTCACACGCTGCTTCTCTAGCAGAAAAATCAGTCCAGCTAACAGGTAGGATATTACTAACGGTTACTGTAACCAGAGCGGGACTATAGCCACCATTTTGATCTGTAATAATATAGTAAAAGCTATCTATGCCTTCAAAACCTGCAGGCGGTGTATAAAAAACAAAATCATGACCAGGATCATTTGGTGTTCCATTATCATCGATAATTATAGAGCCACCTTCCACGGAAGTACCTCCTTGTGCAGTCATATCTGGACCGATACTGACGATTCTAAGTACGTCATTTGGGTCTGGGTCGGTGTCTGGTTTGTCCTGAAAAAGAATGTCAATAAATACGTCATCATCTACATCCGTAGCAGCAAAATCATCATAAGCAGTAGGTTCCGCATTGCCTGCTCCGGCAGCCACGAGTGTTTCACAATTACCACCTTCTCCACGATACACTTTAGTATCAAGGCAAAGCTGTTCATCGGTTGCATTATTGATTAAATTGAATGTATTGTTATTCGCATTATTACCAATACTTACACCACCCGCTCCACAGACTGAAGCATCCCTTCCACTGATGACTTCGTCGGTAGCAGCAGGAACTGCAGCGGAATCCCAGATACTGGGATCATCCCAGTCTCCACTCTGTGTGGAGTAGAAAGTTGCTGCGTTAGTGAAAAAAGGTAATAAAATCAGAATAACTAAAAGAGTCGGATAGTTTGAATACTTTTTCATGGTGTAAAATGGTTTGGTTTACACGCTGGTGGGAACTCGTGTGTGTTAAAAAAACAGAGGTAAAATTCAAGGGAGCTAAATTTGACAAGGGACTGTCAAGCGAGGAGTGTCAAGTGTTGTGACAGTTAATTACAATAAAAAGTACTGCAAATTTCGTACTAGTCTCTGTTTATCGAAGGAGAAAATGTGTTTTTTCACTAAAAATAACACAAATAGGGTAGATAATACGCACATTTTGTAAAAAATAGATTTCATGCAATCTGTGACAGATTTGACAACACAATGTTTGTGAATTTTTTGCATAAAAGCAATAGGACTTATGAGGTAACTAAGAAAAGAAAAATGTAGGATACGTTACCAAGGTTAAAATTACTATGCTCAAATACTACATCCTGCCAAACAATCGACCCGTGCTACGGCCTGCGCCATATCTTTCCCAAATACCATTAACCCTTCCTCATGACCTGCCATTACAAAATATCCTTCACGATGGCGTACTGGTGTATTCCTTATTAGCTGAATAATTGCCTTGGCCATTTCGGGCGTACCATATTGTGCAGTAGCAGAGGAGGTAGGTGCGCGATGTACGAGCGCTTTCCATAAGGCTAGGTCATGGATATGAATCACCGCATTTACTTCTGGGCACTCTTGATAAATGACAGCGTGACTCATCGTTTCAGAAGAGGCTGCAAGTGGTCCTGAACACCATACACTATTATTGGTGAGGTCAATTTTTTTTACGAGACTATAATGTTCTGGTCCTAGTTGGGGATACTGTCCCGTGCTTGAACCACTGATAATGAAATGCCCATTAGTCGTTCGGTGGCTAATATTTCCATAACCGATTCCATCCGTATAAACACCAATTAGCCCACGACGATACATCTCTTGTCGTCCCCGACTTAATGAACCTAACAGCGCCCGAGATAGTGGAGGCCCTTTTTCCCATTCGCAATGAAATTTTATATATCCTTCTTCCATTAAAAAATTGGTGATGAGGTTTTTAATTTTAATCGAAAGCCCAGTATGTGTCGTTAATGTTTTGGAAATAATTCATGAATAGCTGTTTCATTGGCCTGACAAATACCTCGTTCCGTAATCAGTTGAGTGACTAAAGATGCTGGTGTAACATCAAATCCATAGTTGACGGCTGCACTATCGGGTGGCGAAATTAACACTTTTACAACGGTCTCATTGTATAATCCCTGAATATATTTTACCTCATCTCCATTTCTTTCTTCAATCGGAATTTCTCGAATACCATTTCGAATAGTCCAGTCAAAAGTAGAACTTGGCAACGCTACGTAAAACGGAACTTCATTGTCCTTGGCGGCTAAGGCTTTCAGGTAGGTACCAATTTTATTGGCCACATCACCAGTGCGGGTAGTACGATCACTACCCACGATGCAACAGTCCACCAATCCATGTTGCATCAGGTGACCACCTGTATTATCGGCAATTATGGTGTGCGGGATTCCAGCCTGTCCCAGTTCCCAAGCCGTAAGACGGGCGCCTTGATTGCGGGGACGCGTTTCATCCACCCATACATGTATAGGTATATCTGCTTGGTGTGCTGCATAGATAGGAGCGGTAGCGGTACCGTGTCGGACGCAGGCTAGCCATCCGGCGTTGCAGTGGGTGAGAATGTTGAGTGGCTGTCCGTTTTTTGTTGCGGCAATATTTTGTAATAAGGGTAGCCCATGTTGTCCTATCTTATAACAATTTTCAACTTCTTCTGTGCTAATAGATGTTGCTAGTTCAAGGGTGGCTGCGATTCTTTTTGTGGGGTCTGTTATCTTGTTGAGTACTTTGAGTTGTCGATCTACAGCCCAGGCTAGGTTGACGGCCGTTGGGCGACTGGCTTTGAGTTGTTGAGCGACGTTATTAAAAAAAGGTAGGCCCTTGTTTTGTGCTGCTGCTTCAATCGCTGCGAGGTACATTCCAAAAGCGGCAGTTACGCCGATTAATGGTGCGCCTCTCACGTGCATTTCTCGAATCGCCCTTTCCGCTTCTTCCCAGTGCATGAGGTGTTCAACGATCAATTGGTGGGGAAGGTACCGCTGGTCAATAATTTCTATGACTTGTGAGTCTCTTGAATAAAGTCGAATAGATTGGTTAATATCAATAGTATCATTATCTGCATTCATACCACGAAGATAAGAAATGACGATAAAGTATATTAAGATAAAAGGCAAAAGTAATTTTACTTATTGGAATTTCCTCCATTAGAATACTTATTCAATGCCTCTGTTCGAGTAGTCGCATGTAATTTTTCATAAATATGGTGGCAATGACTTTTCACTGTTTCGATAGAAATGCCTAATTCGGTAGCAATGTTTTTATAGAGTAAACCTTTAGCTAGTTCATCAAGTACTTCTTTTTCTCTTTTAGTAAGTATTTTGTCGTAAGGATTTTCGGAGACGCTGCTATTTTTTTGGAAAGAGTCCACTACTTTACGGGCAATCTGTGAACTCATAGGAGATCCCCCAATGGCAAGGTCTCTGATCGCTTCTAAAATTTGATCAGGTTCTGTGCTTTTAAGTAGATAGCCACTAGCACCTGCACGGAGCGCATCAAAAATTTTATCGGGTGCTTCAGATACTGTAAGTACCATGAATTGAATTTTAGGAATTTTCTTTTTGAGCTTGTGAATGAGTTCAATCCCTGAAATCCCTGGAAGGCCAATATCCACCAAAACAATGTCAGGCGATTCTTCTGGTAATTTTTTTAGCGCACTTTCACCATTTCCAAATACATGTGTACATGAAAATCCTTCGGCTGAATTGACTAATTCTTTCAACGCACTTCGGTACTCTTCTGTGTCTTCTACAATACTAATATTAATCGTTTTCATTTGCGATTTTTTTTATAAATAAATTTTTCGGGGGATAAATATCTTTCTTAAAAGTATAAAAAAATTTTATTTTTATTTTAATAAAAAAGGTTTTTTCTTGAACACGACCTAATTCTTTAAGGGGTAACCCTCAAAAATGGTACAAAAAGGGGATGCGAGCTAGGGCATCTTTTTTACTTTAATAACTACCTTTATGAATAGATAAACCTTTTTTTTAATTATAAAAACCATAAAAAATGAAAGTTGACGTTTCTGAATTAGAGTTTCGAAATAAAGCTGAGAACACAGGTCCCTTATATTTTGTAGCGGATTTGGATGACCTTAATAGCGCTAATGTTGCAACCATGGTGCAAATACCAGCTGATTACATTGCTGGTGGAAAAGGGAGTGTCAAAGTAGTAGTGGCGATTGATAATCAGGGAAAGCTAATGGTAAACAACAATGATACAGCTATCCTGCCTTGTCCTCCTTATTGTGCAGTGAATCTCGGTGCAAAAACTACGCTATCGGCTTATTTAAACTAATAAGGCTTGGCGTCGAAAAAAGAACCGAACACGAGGAGTAAATTCTGTGTTCGGTTTTTTTATAAAAGAAACAATTGAAAATTTATTTTATAGTTGAGGTCAATATTTTTCGTGCAAAAATTACTACCTTGTAAAAAAACAGTTTATTAAATGCGCAGGGGATTAATAATGTGGTTTGCTCTTTTCATTTTGATGCCGTTGTCAGCGCAATTGCCTGAGCATTTATGTTGGCATCATCTGGGGGCTGAGGACGGCCTGCGAAATAGTGTCAACACCTTTATGCACAAAGATTCCAGAGGTTTTGTGTGGATGGGATCTCCTTTTGGTTTACAACGTTATGATGGCAATCCTTTCCCAATGAGCTTTGGAACCTTACCTGCAGACCCTAAAGGAATCAAAGGTCAAAATGTTCAGGGTACTATATTGGAAGATAAGAAAGGTGATATATGGATTACTACCTATCAGGCACTTAATCATTACGATTATAAATTGAATAAATTTACACCCTATTTTTTTAAAGGTTCAATAGAAAACACTGTTGGTGGATTTTTTAGTTGTGGTCATACAGAGCAGGGGCTATGGCTGCTTTATAAAGAGAAAATTTATCAATTTGATTTAGAAGAAAAGGTATTTACTGAAGTCTACCAGACAGGGAAAATACTGAATAGAGGAATGGTAATAGAATCTCAAGGCCTGACTTATCTCTATGCTTTTAATGTAGGATTTGATGCGTTTAGCTCGTATGTTTTTCGTGGGAAACAATTAATTAAGGACACTACCATCTCTATTCCCGGAACAGCTATCCAGAGTATGATGCCTATGGGGGCTGATCGAGTGCTTTTGGGCATAAGTGATGGAGTGCTGGAATATGATCTGCAAAGCGACCAATCTACTTTTCAATCGACTTCAGCTATCAAAGGAGAAGTCAATAGCTTTAGTAAATTGTCTCAGGATTCTATTTTATTTGGAACTAGTAATGGGGATATTTTTTGTTTTAATTTACTTACGGAACAAATAAATAAGGTTGATTTTTCAATTTTAAAGAGCAAAGATTCAAATGATGGAATCAACTCAATATATACAAGTTCGGATGGAACCATTTTAGTATCTGCTAAGAAAACTGGTTTGTATTATACCAATAAAAATAAAGTAAAGTTTTCAAGAAAATTTTCTGGAAGGGTAGTTACCGGTGTAATACAAACTGAAGATGGGAATATATTAGTTTTTACGAATCAAGGTGTTATGCTGTTAAATGAAGCGGGTGATTTTATTAAAAATTGTCCTACTAAAGATCATAACAAAGATCATTCGTTAATGTCTTTTTTTTTACGTGACAAAGCGCATCGGATATACACTTCTTATTTTTGGGGAATTAAAACCTATAATCCAGATAAAAACAACTTTCAAGGAGTTAAAACTTTTAACCGATTGAACTATACAATATTACTGAACGATAATCGAGCGTTAGTTTCGGACTATAGACGGGAAGGCCTATATGAATTAAACCCAGAAAGGAATGCGTTAAGCGATCTTCCTATTCCAGGGTCTGAAGCTATTTCTGAGGTGACTTTTTCATACGAAAATGAAGTAGGTGATCTGATCCTTGCAGAGGGATTGAGCAAAATTTCTTTTTACAACTCAAAAACATTTTCCCAAAAATACAGCATTCCATATAGCGGAGAAATTACTGCTATGTATGAATATCCTGGCGATTCATTACTTTGGATTGGTAGCGCCATTGGGTTGACTACTTTTAATTATCGAACCAAAAAAATTGAGCATGTCAAAGGCCGGCCAGCTATTCCGGGAAACGATGTTTACGGAATATTACCTGGAGCAGGGGACGATCTATGGCTGTCTACCAACCAGGGACTTTGCCAGATCGATCGACTGAACAAAAAGGTAACAAAATATACCATAGCAGATGGTCTTCCGACTATGGAATTTATCCGCAATAGTTATTTTAAACTAAGGGACGGTCGCCTGGCATTCGGAACAATGAATGGCTTGATTATTTTTGATCCTCAATCTATTAAATCAAATATTCCACTCGCCAAACCCACGATCACGCAAATTTGGATAAATGGAGAAATGCGTCAGGATTTGAAATGTACTAAAAATGAGGCTACTAATTGTGAAGAAATAGTAGCACTGGAATTATCCCCCATAGAAAATAGATTAGAGTTTCATTTCTCGGCATTGGAGTTTAGTCATCCTAAAAACAATTGGGTGCGCTATCGCCTCTTACCTGACGAAGATAAATGGTCGGAAGAAGTGAACGGGGGGAAATGCCAGTACGCCAATCTTTCTCCCAATACTTATACTCTGGAAGTTCAGGCTGTCAATTCAGATGGTATTCGAAACCCTGAAAGTAAAAAATTGACAATTAAAATATTACCACACTGGTATCAACGCTGGTATTTTATTCTATTGATGTTTCTGTTTGCTGGAGGAGTAATTGCAATGTTTTCTATCTGGACACAAAAAAGAAAACAGAAAATTTTACAACTGGAGTACGCACAAGACATTGCACTGGAAAAACAGCGGGTACTTATCTCTCGAAATATGCACGATGACCTCGGTTCTGCTCTTTCTGCTATCAAACTGAAAACGTCTGTAATGAGTATGAAAAGTAAGAATCCTGAATACAAGAAAGAGCTAAAGCAACTAAGTACACGTATAAAATCTATCGACCAAAAAATTCAGGAAGCGATCTGGACAGTAGATGCTCGTAATGACTCATTAGAAAAATTGATCGACTATCTGGTCGATCACATCCGTGATCTATTTGACGGTCAAACAACTCGATATGAACTGCTCTTACCCACTGAATTACCTAAATATATGGTCTCTGGAGATTTTCGTCGAATGGTTGTACTGGCTTATAAAGAAATTTTGAATAATATTATTAAACATGCCGGTGCGAAAAATATCTGGGTAACGATTGTCCTCTTTCACAAGGAAACGATGCAAATAGTGATTAAGGATGATGGGGTAGGCTTCGATGTAAAGGAAAAGGAACTAGGAAATGGAAATGGACTGGATAATATGCGTTTTCGAATGGAGAAAATTGGAGGAACCTGCCGGTTTTTACCTGTTAAAAAGGGAACTTCAGTAGAACTTACTTTTAATCTGAAGCGAAATTGACCCGTTTTAGCTAAAAATCCCCCATTATCGCTATTTTTTAATTCAGAAATAGTTCCTTAATTTGCTAGCGCTAATAATAATGATGATTTGCCAAAAAATCCAATGAAAATCTGTTCTTAAATTAACCAATTTCATTCTCTCTCATGAAATGGTTAATAAACTAGGGATTTATGATCTTAAGAACATTTTACCGCGACACTACAACCCATGTTAATCCCTGGCGTATCGCAGTTAAAAACTTAACATTAAATTCCTTCTCTCTTATGAAAAATCGTGTTTAGACAACTGTCTAAACATGATTTTTTTTTATCAAGACCAATAAATTAAAGTTTTTTGTTGCTTACCACATTTTATCAGGCGAATTCAGAAACGTGTTCGCCATTCTAAGGTATTGTTGGTGGGTGAATCCACAAGAGCATCCATCAGGATAGTAACTCATATAATTGCCCACATGAGGAGCATACCATTCGCCATTATTATCTGTTAATCTTAAAATAAAACGACAACCCTCGGCTTCGTCCACATAATCAGATACCATATCACCTACCATAAAAGGATCAGCTGGTGTATCGCAAATAAGATCTCCCGTCGTTGCACAGTTACTGGCATTTACAAGTTCCTCTCGATCTCCCTCAAAGGTATGAAGTAAACCAAAATAATGTCCCAATTCATGAGTAACAGTTGAGCTACTGGGAGCGATACAGTCTCCTTTCTTTATTACAATTCCACCCGCATTTAGTCTGGTAATACCACTCAGCCCAGCAAATCCACAAAGATAAGGCTGGTCTGCACCAAAATCACTAACAAAAAACATATTGATTCTACGGGCTACATGATATTTTACCTGCAATTCATCCCATTCCGTAGTTTGTCGATCCAGCATATCATACTGAAAATTGGGAATTATTCGAAATTCGCATATATTAAAACGAATACATATCGGTGCAAACGCCGAATTAGCAGAATCTACTGCCTCCATGATTTCCGCTTCCGTAATATTAGGATTCCCCATACTATCCAAAACGATGTGCGCGACAACAGAAAATGTCTTATCCACACAAGGTAACGGAGCCTGACGGGTATCCAACTGCTGTCCATTGGTTATAAATGCAGCTGAAAATAACAGTAAAAAAAAGACGAAACGTAATAAAATATTCATTCTTATGTTATTGCTTAATTGCAAACTTAGCGGTTTTGCGGTATGTTTGCAAGATAACTTATGTTATAAACCCTCAATTCTACGCTAACAAAATCAATAACTGACGCTAAAAACACATATTTAGTTATGAAAATACGTTTTACGACTACGATTTTGATTTTCTTTTGCTTCCTAGCATTCAAATCACAAGCCCAAACTTCCGATATCACCCAAGGCTGTTTCCCACTTCTAGTCAATTTTTCCGGACCTGCAGGACAACCTGCTTATTTTTGGAACCTTGATAACGGAGTGACGGCGATGACCCAAAATGTTTCTACTACGTTTGTTGCAGCAGGTACTTATGAAGCAGAACTGCGGGAAGGACAAAATGGACCTTTAGTAGGTACCATTACGATCGAGGTTTATGAAAAACCCATCATCACCATCTCTGCTGATCCAATGGGCGGATGTGTTCCACTTAATGTCGCTTTTCAATCAGAGATTGATAACGAAGCAATCAATGTCACCAATTACCAATGGACTTTTGGCGATGGACAATCGAGTAGTCAAGCTACTCCAAATAACACCTACCAAAATACAGGAACATTCGATATAGGACTAGAAATTGAAACCGATCTAACAGGATGTAATAATACGGAGCAGTTCCCCGACTTTATATCGGTTACCGGAATTCCTGCCGTATCCTTTACTACCTCCCCAAACCCACCAGTTAGTTGTACCGCTCCGTTGACGGTTAGTTTTAACAACACGACTACCACTTCGGGCTTGACTTACGAATGGGATTTTGGCAATGGTCAAACCTCTATGGCTGTTGACCCGCCAGATGTTACTTACACGGAAATCGGTAGTTTTACTGTTACCTTGACGGCTACAGACAATGTAGGCTGCTCTCGAAGTGTAACCAGAAATGTGAATTTGGGGAATCCCGTGGCTAGTTTTACACTTCCAGATACGATTTGTTTAAACGAAATTGTAAGCATTAATAATAATTCCACAGTGGGAGCTTATACTTGGGACCTGGGAGCAGATGCCAGTCCTCCTACGTCTAATTTTGTTAACCCAAACGTATCATATAGTACGCCTGGAATAAAAAATATTACACTCAATGTCACCGCAGCAGGGGGGTGTACTGGAGATACAATGGTTGCTGTTTTTGTGCAGGAAGTTTCTCCTGACTTTGAATTAACAAAAGACCCTGTCTGTGAAGAGCCATTTCAGTTAGGTCTTATTCCTGTATACATGAACGCGGATGCGACTTATGACTGGAGTGTAACTCGTCTTGTAGATGGTGTCGGAGAGGTAATTATATTTTCTTCAGATGAGATGTCGCCTCTGTTTGATTATGTCAACTCCGACACGACAATTTATTCTAAAAATGGAATAATTAATCTTCGTGTTCGATATAGTGTGACTAGTCCACAAGGGTGTATGGTTACGGGGACTTTGGAGGATATAATATATGAACCCAATGCACTCTTTATGCCTGATGTAGTGGATGGTTGCGCTCCCGTTTCTGTTGTGTTTTCCGACTCAAGTACCTCTATTGATCCTGTCGTTAGTTATACCTACTTTTATGGAGATGGGCAACAGGCTACGTTTACTAATGACAATGACCATAGTTATATTTACAATGATCCTGGAGAGTACGATGTTGTTTTAATCATTGAAAATGATCAGGGATGTCGTGATACTTCTTATGCCGTACGCATTGAAGTAGGCGCAGCCATTACCCCTGACTTTACAGTAACCGAGACGACTGTTTGTCCGGGAGATACCGTTCAATTTACAGACTTAACCAATAATGATAATATTGATGGTTGGCATTTTAGTGCGGAAGAAGGACGTAGTTCACATTGCTTTCAGGAAGATGAATTGTTTTATAATTTTGACAATAGTAATGGACCACAAGACATCACCTTGCAAGTAGAATATAACGGCTGTTTTTCGGAAGTAACCAAAACAGATTTTATTACGGTCAATGGTCCAATTGCAAAGCTGGACTATGAAGTTGATTGTGAAACACCTTTTAATATTGCTTTCCGTGATTCTTCTTTGGATGCCACTAGCATCACCTGGGATTTTGGTGATAGTACGAGTAGTATGGTTGGTAATTTGTCCCACCTATATGACTCTACGGGAAATTACAAAGTATATCTAACTGCAGAAAATGATATGAGTGGTTGCCCCGCTTCTGTAGATTCGGCGATTGTGTATGTCAAAGAGGTGATGGCTGCATTTGAAGTTGATTCCTTTATTTGTATCGGGACAGACATAACGCTGGACGGTAGTATGGCTCAGGATGTGGATAACCGATGCTGGAAAGGCTATGACTGGCAATTCAGCTGGGATCGTCCGATCACAACAATGGATACGATAACTAATAAAACATTTGATACCCCCGGAGATCACACCGTCTTTTTGGTGGCAAATGACATAAATGGTTGTCGAGATACTGCTTCACAAGATGTCTGGGTATTTAGTTCAGAAGTTGACTTTACGATCAGTGATACCCTTATTTGTATTCCTTCTCAGGAACTAATGTTTACAGATATGAGTGTGGCAGATACTACACTGGTATCTTGGGAATGGGACTTCGGAGACATGGGTATGGCGACTGACACTTCAGCAACGCACACTTATACCCAATCGCCTTTTCCTGATGGACCATTACCTGGACCGCTGGTTACGACAGTATTAGTTACACTTACAACGGAAGACATCTTAGGTTGTCCTGGGATGATTTCCAAACCGATTACAATATATGAACCTACTTCCACCATTTCTACTGACCCAAGTCCCGCAAATATTTGCGTGGGGTCAGAAGTTGCATTTGAAGGGTTTGAGTTTCTTTTGGATACCACAGCTCGTCCCATTAGTTATTCCTGGAACTTTGGTAATGGAATGACCAGTATGATGCAAATGGATACGGCACAGTATGATCAATCTGGTACCTTTACCGTAAGCCTGGATATTGAAGAAACAGCTACCGGATGTCAAAATATGCGTCCTATTACAACCACCGTTCAGGTGCAGGATTTCCCGATCGCTGACTTTACTACTAATATTGATGATGATGACCCAATCTGTTATCCTAAGGTGACTAATTTTATGGACAATAGTACCACCTCCAGCCCCCTCTCTCAAATGTGGGACTTTGGGAATGGAAGTACTTCCAATAATGATAACCCATCTATTACTCTTGGAAAAGGAATGTTCACCGTAACTTATATTGCTTCTACAAGTTTCGGCTGCCGGGATACCACTATGCGCGACTTTACTTTGGTGGGACCGGAAGGAGATTTTATAGTAGATCAAAATTTAATCTGTTTGGGTGACATCGTTAATTTTACTTTACTGGATACCGTAGACATCAGCAGTTTTCGATGGGAGTTTGGAGATGGTGATATGATAACTGGTGGTCAGATGGTTTCTCATGAATATGATTCAATAGGTACTTTTGTGGCAACGCTGGTACTTACAGGAGTCAATGGAATTTGTGAAACTACTCCTCAGGAATTTATCACCGTACAAAATTTAGAGGCTAGTTTTGAAGTAACGGATGCTTGTTTTGGTCCTATTCAATTTGTAAGTACTTCTACAGGACCAGTGCAGGATTTCTTTTACGATTTTGGCAATGGCTTGACCAGTATTGACGAAGACCCAATCGTTAACTTCCCCGCTCCCGGTAATCAAACAGTTGAACTAGTCATTACCTCCAGTATCGGTTGTCAGGATACAGTGAGTCAAGATGTAGCCATTTTTGCCAACCCTCAGCCTTTGGTAATGGATAATGGAGGTTGCCAAGATACGGATATAACCCTCAGCGTTGAAAATTCGACTACTGGCAGTTTTTATGATTGGTCGCCAGAAGTAGATAACAATGGCGCGCCAACCGTTGTCGTGAACCTTAGCGAAACAACCACCTTTACAATCGTCGAAACAGATGGTAATGATTGTCAGGGTATGACAACTGCTACCGTAGAAGTAGTACCTGCCATTCCTGAAGTAGAGGATGTTGTACGAAGCGTATGTGAAGGAGATGAGCTGAGTATCACCCTTCCGACAAATCCTTTTTATACCTACCGCTGGACCGTAATAGGTGATGGAGATACGAATGGACTCAGTTGTATAGACTGCCCCAACCCTACCGTAACCATCAATGGGTCTGTTACTTACCAGGTGGTGATTAGCGACCAGCAAGGAACTTGCCCTGAGGTCTCTGCTACATTTACTTATTCGGTACCTGCGAATAATAGCATCGGTATGCCTAACGCTTTTAGTGCCGATGGGAATGACTTGAATGATAATTTTAATTTTGAGGTTGCTAATGACAATAGTAATATTACTGTGAATATTTTTCAAGTGTTCGATCGTTATGGAAAACTTGTCTATGACAATAATAATCCAGCGACTGGATGGGATGGAAGGTTTAAAGGAAAACTGTCTAACTCGGATGTGTACTTGTATAATGTAGAATTATCGGTAGACGAATGTATCACATTGCCTTTTCAAGGGGATGTTACCTTAATTAGATAAGGATGAAAATATTAGCATTTGGTATTGCAAAAGATATTGTCGGTGGGGCAGAAGTAGAGGTAGTTGTTGAAAATGAGATAACTGT
>Ga0079203_1002262_pt1 | contig 13051 bp, 14 predicted proteins | sample PorBlaMBantryBay_FD_68602 | JGI IMG/M metagenome (GOLD analysis project Ga0079203, IMG submission 68602) | Marine algae microbial communities from Bantry Bay - Bantry Bay, Ireland | ecosystem: Host-associated > Algae > Red algae > Blade | place: Bantry Bay, Ireland
TTCTTCCTTCCTCGGCGACAACGGAGCCGGTAGCTAAGGTCACGGTGTCCTGACCTGGGGGAGGAGTCAGAGGGACTAGGAACGACGGCCCGAAGCGGGAGGGGGTCGCCCCCTCCCAAAATTCGTGCAAGAGTCTTACCTATGAAATCCCTATTGGTTCCTGGAGTAATCACGCCCGAATTGGTGTCTAGCGAACTGGCCTTATTGTCGCCTCACAGCGGAAGAGCATATGAAAGATGGATCGGCAGATGGTTGGACTTTTTAAAGAAAGAAAGCGCTACCTCGGAAAATCTTAAACCTTTGGATGTGGTCAATTTTCTAAACGGAATTGAATCGCTTCCGTCAAAAAAACAGGCAAGAGCGGCGATTTCCTGGCTTTATTCAACAGCAATCAACAACGGTTGGAGAGGATACAATCCAACAACAGGAATCCGACTTCCTTCGCAAGAGCATCTGGAACATAACACGCCTGCCCTTGGAAAACTGACGCTAAAGAGACTGGAGGGGTCGCTAGGAAATACTAGGCTGAAATGGGAGCCGAGGGAGTCGAGAGATCGCGCTTTGTTGAAATTTTTCGTCTATACTCTGGCAAGAGAAGGAGCGGTAAGTCGCATGAAAATCGCTGACATAACGCTTGGCGAACATCCAACAGCGAACTTACTCGAAAAGGGAGGGAAACAGCGGCGCATTCCTTTGTTTGCTCCAGTAGTCATCGAACTGAGAAACTACCTAAGCCACTTGGAAGGAAAGCCCGGCGATTATCCTTTGTGGCCTCGCACTTCGGGAAAGAAATTCGTGGGTAAGGGGCTTTCGCCGTCCGGACTAAATAGGTTAGTAGGAAGTTGGTGCGCGAGGGCTGGCCTTGACGAAATTTCGAGTCCGCATGTACTACGGGCAAGCGGAATGACTTTGATGTGCGAAGCAGGCTTGCCCATAGAATCGGTGGCGAGACTAGCTGGCCATAAAGGGCTTGGAACGGTCGGGCGCTACGTGAAAGACGGGCAAATGAGAAGTATGGGAGAACTTGATATTTGCCTTTTCTAGTGTTGGATATGGTTTGATCAGTCGGTAACGAGTGGTCATTGGTCGCCGGTCGTTGGTGCGCTTGCGCACTGGCGACCGGTTTTTTGGTTAGCTTAGGTACTTAGGCAACGGAAAGCGAAACTTCATGTGTCTCCCATCGGGATGGCAAATGTAGGCGGTTCCTACTGGCAGGACAGAACCAGACAAGAGCTTGTAAGGAGGTACAAGGTGTTTGATTTCGGTTTGTATCGAGGTTGTCCGCTTAGTAGATCCAGAAAGAAAATCTCCACGGCTAAAGCTCTTTTTCGTTTGGAGAGATTGGCCAATGCGATCGGCAGCTCTTTCGGCGCATAGCTTATCCGAAGAGAGAAAGATCACACGGTTGCGGAAATCTTTTTCACGGTCTGCAGCTCGGTCTTGTCCAAGTCGAGTTACAAGAGACTGGTACGATTGAGTTGCGACAATAAGGGTCGCGCCAGCGGATCGAAGGATGTCGGTAGGCTCATCACCAGTTAAGAATCGATGTCCTTCGTCCGCGACCAGGACAATCGGATTTTCTGTAGATGTGTCTCGCTCCGTGTCTTCCCAGCGCATTCTGGCATAGGCAATAAGCAGTTCTTTCAGAATGGTAGAGACTGCCAATTTTGCCGACCGGAGGTGTTCGGGAAGAGAAACACAAAATACAGTCCCCTCCCCTACCTGTGAAAAGTCGGAAGTGTTTTCTCTGGTTGGATGAGAGAACCTTTCGTGCAGGTCTGGATGGTTATAAGGGGACAGGATATTGGTAATCGTTGAGATCAGCGAGGCCGTAACATCTCCTGCCTTCGCCTTTAGCAGAGTCTCCTCGAGGAAAGTCTGTGCGGCGTTCACTTCCGATTGAGCAAGGCCAATTGGAGGGGTGGGAGCAATGGAAGCCAGGGCGTTCTTTAGATCCGTCGGGTTCGTAAGAATCCGATAGGTCACGTCGAGGGCAGGAGTTGCGTTAGCAGCTCTCTGGAGGGTAATAGCGTGCTGAATTGCAAGCTTTGCCTGAGTCCGAAAGTGGACGCTCGCGCCACTCTGCGAGGTGTTGGTAGAAGATTGGGTAGCGTCAAACGCTGAAAGAAGAATCAGCGAAAGCTGTTCGGCAGTGAGTGGGAGAGCTGTCAGCGGATTAAAAATAGTGTCATCGGCTGGGTGGATCGTTAGTTTAACGAGTTTGTCACGTCGTCCCGAGGCTCCGAGGATTTTGCCAATTAGTTCGTGAAAGTCGCCCTTCTCATCAATCACCACTCCGCCCCAATTGGGGGCGTGGTCTGTTAGAGCTCCGAGCAACATGGAAATGGCGCTGGCGGTTTTACCGGAGCCGATAGCGCCGGTGATTAGCCAGCCCTTCGAAAACGCATCCATTGTGTATTCGTATTTCCCCAAGCGGAGAACTATCGGCTTTTTCGGCTTCATCACGAAGCGAGTCATTGCGACAGTGACAGGGAAGGTCAGCGCCCAAATATTCGCGGCGAAAGGCGAGCGGACGGCGGCGATATGGAAATCTGCGACGACGTAGAGCAGTATCCAGACAGGGACGGCCAGCAAGGCCCATGTCCAGAGATACCGGCGAGGACGGATCGAGACAAGGGCAATGAGGGTGGCGATAGAAACGCCTATTACCAGGGCGAGGGAGAACGAGAGAGAGGCTATGGAGTTCATCGGATTGGGGAATATCTGAGGTGCAAAGCATCGGAAGATTTCGTTACTTCTGGTGGCGCGGGGTCGATGGTGACAACCATATCAACGCCATCGGCTGAGGCCGTGACAATGATCCCGGCGACGGCCAAAGCCTCAGCTGTGGGAACTCCGTTAGTGAGCTGCGCGGCTACGGCATCAAAGGAGGTGGTAGAGCGTTCGAACCTGCCCGCGACTACTCCAACGACGAAGGAAACCAAGGCCGTGCCGAGGAGCATAGCGCCGAGAATAAGAGGACGGAACGTCCGCAGGTTTTGCTTTGCCTCGTCGGATGTCTTGCGTACCTCCGAAAGAATCGCGGCTGATCTTTCAGCGTGGGAATTGAGGGAGGCGGCAAGGCCGGGAAGGTCTGCCGATTCCGTAAGGGCGGCGCTGCGTAGAGTAGCCTCATTGATGCCTTCCAAGACTGTTGGAAGCCGGTCCGTTAGAGCGGCCATGGCTAGCGCGTATTGGACAGGGAAGGAATTCGGATCGCCGTAAGCCATTCGGTAGATTGCGGCCTCGGCCTCCGGTTGGCGGTCGGGTGCAATCCTCTGAAGAATTGGCCCTAAATCGTTTTTGTCAGTCATGGGAAAAAATAGGAAAGCCCCTCCCTAATAACAGGGAGGGGCTAGCTGGGTTGGCGAGGTTAGTCTAAGTCGATTCCGCCTAGCGGATCGAACTGGTCAACTTCCGGCAGCACGGTGCTTGCGGGCGCATCGGTTAGGGTGATGGCGTCGGGCGACGGAACCAGGAGGTGAGCTGCTTTGTCGAGTTGCGAGAACACGGACGATTTGAAGTGGAGCAGCTCATGTGCTGATGCTCCATCGACCTTGGCGATTGCATCGACATAGGTCAGATGACTAGCGGACTCCTGCGAGACGCGCTTTACCTCGTCGATGGTTGGAGCGGTAAGCGCGGGGAGGGTAATCTCGCAAGCGCCCTTGGCCGTTAGTACGTCTCGCAACGGCAGATCGTCCCATTGGTCCGTTTTGTAGCGTGCTGGATTCTTGACGATGATGTAGTCTACATCCGTCTTTAGAGCCTTTACGACGGTTCCGAGGCTCGATAGAGCCGTAGGATCATCTGCCGGAAATAGTAGGATGGTGAGACGTAATCCCTTTTCCTTGAATAGCTCCACAACGCCGAATTCGGCGAATGAGCTTAACAGGAATTCCGTGGCCTGCGCAGGGAAGTCGATGACGGTCGAATCATGGTCGCCGATATTCGCGATCATCTCGCGGAAGGCGTCGCGCTCGCTCGCGGCCTTTCTGTAAAGCGTTGCCCATGGGAAGCGGCGAGATAGCGTTTGATGCTCGCCATCGGCATCAAGGGCTGATGGCGTTAGGCCGTTACTTTTGTTCTGGCTTGCAAGGAGCCATGACAGGACTAGCTCGATGGTTGTGGACTTGCCTACCCGTCCTGTTGATTGAAGAGGCATTATGATCCGTCGTGGGCCTCGTTCGGTGACAGGCGTAGCGTTTTTTGGTTCTTTGGCCATTGGTCTTGGTCGGTTGGTTGGTTGGTTGATTGTAGATCGGTAGAATTGAGAGGATTAGGTCGTCGGCGGGGGTGGGGTTCCCGGTCGAATTGGCTTCCTTTTTCTAGGTGCCATCGAAAATTCGTCGGTGTCGTCGGTGTCGTCGGGGGCCGGTGGCTGGGACGGCTGAGGAATCGAGGGATTAGGAAGGTCGTGCTTTCTCAGCTGGGCATATGAGCCCATACCCTCCAGCTGGCTTGTCCAGCTGAGGGCGTCGGCTACCTCCGCCACAAGTGCTTTCCTGTGCGAATATTCGCGCTTATACCATCGAGCCAAATTGCCATGGTCCGCCGATTCATTTAGTCCGTGATTGGCAATCAATTCGGCGGCGATCTTTCTCCAAGAAAGCCGCTGGCCTCGCAACGTTACGATACGCTCAAAGTGTGGGTCGAACTGGGAAGGCATAGAGTGCTGTGGTGAAAATATGTAAGCCCGTGGTAAGCTTGTGGTGAGTATGTGGCGCTTTTGTGGTAAAAGCGCAACAGGAAAAGCAAAATATTACCACAATCCTACCACAAACAAACCACGGCGTGGTAATTTTGTGGTGCTTTTGTGGTAAACCGGTAAAGCCGCTCACGAAGTGAGCGGGATTAGTGTCTATTCTTCTCTTCTTCCGTTGTTTTCCTGCCGTTCTTGCTGTCTTGGCCGTTGTTGACCTTTTCGGGATTGCGACGATCTTAGCAATTGTGATTACGTTCGCTAAAATTCGGGGAACCGGAGCTAGTTACTCGCGCCATTTATCGCACAACGATTATTGGGCAGAGGGGGAAACCATTACAGGGGAATGGGTTGGCCTAGGAAGTGAGCGCCTGGGTCTCAGTGGGGAAGTCGATTTAAAAACCTTCGGCAACCTGATGGACAATAGGAAGCCTGACGGATCGAAGTTGAATCCTACTGATGCCCAAGCCAGAAAGGTGGTTGATCGGATGAGCGGAGAAACCTCCACCATCTCCCCTATTCGGGCCTACGATTTTCAGCTATCCGCTCCAAAGGATATCTCGGTGCTGGCAGTCGTCGGGGGCGACGATCGGATTATGGAGGCGTGGAGACGAAGCGTGAAGGTTGCGGTAGGCGAGCTAGAGAGCTTTGCGAACGTGCGAGTGAGGAAGGGAGAGGCTAACGATGGTAACGAGACTGCCAAGACCGGGAACATCGTAGCGGCGACATTCGAGCATGACGCAAGCCGGTCGCTAGATCCGCAGGTACATAGCCATGTGGTCATTTTGAACACTACGCACGTAGCCAGTGAGGGGAAATGGAAGGCTCTCAACGCCCATGAAATGGGGGCCGCTTCGCGGTATGCCAAGAGCGTTCTATATGCAGAGCTTCAAGGGGAGCTGCAGAAATTGGGATATGAGGCCCGATTCGATAAGAGGCATGGAATAGCCATCGAGGGGATGACGGATGACATCCGAAAAACCTATTCGCAACGGGCGGGGCAACGAGAGGAATGGGTAAAGGAATTTACCGAGCGAGAAGGCAAAGCGCCTACGGCAGCCCAAATTTCGACCTTTATTCGGGATAGCAGGGACGACAAACTACAGGAGATCAGCACGCCTGAGGTGAGGGCTTTGCAACGCGAGCGAGGGGGGCAACAAGTTGCCCAAGTCGAGCAAGTTGTTGGTAGTGCTGTCAAGTCCCCTACTCTTGGGAGTCCGGAGATCAGAGAAGCTGGGAAGTTGATGGATGACGGACTAGACAGGGCTCTAGAAAGGGAAAGCACCGTCACCACATTGCGAGCCTTGGAAGCTGCGGCGGAGACGGCGCAAGTCGAAGGGGTAAAGACGGATTGGCAATCTCTCCGGGGATCCATTCGCGCCAGTGAAGGAGAGCGGATTGTCAGAGACGGCCATGTGACTACGCAAGAAATTGTTGGTGAAGAGGAGGCGATTTGGAGAACCGCAAAATATGGAGTAACTGACAATCTCCTGGGTGATGCCAGCGCATTGGTGCAAGGGGACATGGACGCGGGGATAGCTGGTCTATCGCGAGATCAGTACGCCGCGGCGAGGAACATCGTGGGAAGTAGCGACAAGGTCGTAACTTTTGTGGGGGATGCCGGAACCGGGAAAACGTTCACAATGCAGGCTATCGAGGAGGCCCATATTGCCGGTGGTGGGCAAAAATTCGTCGCGCTAGGAGCGACGACGAAAGCGCGGGACGCGCTGAAAGAGGAAGGGTTTGGAGAGTCGCAGACTCTAGCGAAATTTTTGTATGATCCAGAGAAGGCCGTAGGCGAGTCTCGTGGGAGGGTAATTGTCCTGGACGAAGCCGGTGTAGTCGGCTCCAAAGATGGGGCCCGGCTGATGGATGTGGCCAACGCATCGGGAGCAAAAATTATCCTGGTTGGAGATACCAAACAGCATTCCTCGGTCGCTAGAGGTAACTTGCTCGCGGCCAGCGGAAAAGTTACTGGCCGGCTGACTGACGTCCGCCGTCAAAAAACCGATGATGACAAACGGCTTTCTGCGAAATTGGCGGCAGGTGTCGAGCAAGGCGATATGCGGGAGGTGGTAGACGAAATGTGGAAATCCGGTCGTCTGCGGGAAGCTCCTGGGGATCAAATATATTCGCGGGCGGCAAAATATTTGGGGCAGGGAGCTGCTGAGGGGCAGGATGTCGTCGGCGTTGCTCCTACGCTCGAAGGCGTGGGAAAATTGAATCGAGCAATGAGGGCCGATCTAAAAGAGAGGGGCTTGGTTGGTAGCGACGATACCGAGCTGCGCATACTTCGAAGCGCAAAGCTCGGCGAGTATGAAAAGGCGGAAGTGGGTCGCTTGCGACCTGGTCAAGTCATCGAGTTTAACAAGCGCACTGCGGCCTGTGCGAAAGGGGAGCAACTGGAAGTTGTGAAAGTGTCCAGTGGCAAGGCAATCGCCCGTCGCAAAAATGGTGAAGAACTTACGATCACTCGAAAGCAGGCTGCGGCCTTTGAGGTATTCGAAGCCGACAAGGTGAAGCTCGCCACCGGCGACAAGGTGTTGCTGACTGCCAATATTCCTGGCGTTGGATCGAATGGCGATATTTTCAAAGTAACGAAAACGTCAAAAGGGGATGCTCTACTAGAAAACGGTATGCCGGTGAGCAAACTGCAGGGCAAGTACACTTACGGCCATGCAGTAACGTCTATGAAGTCGCAAGGGGCGACTGTGGATCGTTGCGCTGTGGTAGCCGATGCCAAGGCCGCTGCTACGCCAGCACTGAGCCAAGAAATGTTCTACGTTGCGAATACCCGCCACCGAACCAACAACGCCGTTTTTGTAAACTCCGCCAGCGAAGTGGCTGGTCGTCTGGGTCGGAAAAAGGTGAGCCGGACGGCCACCGAAATCGGAGCCGGGACGCGGATTGATCATGCCAAGGAAGCATTGCGAAGATGGGAGAACAAACCAAAGCGCAAGGCCAAGCGGCATGTTCGCCAAGCAAAGCAGTCCAGATTAGGCTTCCGAAAACCTGGGGTATCGGCTGCGCTCAAGGGCACTACCAGCATTTTGCATCGCATGAAGCGACTACAACGAGTAATTCAAAAGTACACAAACCATGGCTAAAAAAGCGACCAAGAAAGCGACTACCAAAACAGTATCAAAAGGGACTCTCCGCGAGAACCTAGATGATGCAGGGAAGAAACAAGCGGTGCTTGCACCCGCCGAATCCCTCGAGAACGAGGGGGCTATGGTGGTCGATAGCGATGGGTCTGCGGCCTCCATCCGCTTCGTAACTGGTGACGGTCTTGTAGGATATGTGTATTCCGAACTGTCTAGTTGGCAGTTGAATTCTAGCGGCACGGATCTGTTGATTGCCTTTCAAAGCGATAACATCCTTATCTCTGGAACCGGCTTGGAGAGAGTCGAAGAGGCTCTAGCGGAATTGTCCATTCGGAAAATTGTTGAAGGTGCACCGGGAGTAAAAATCACGATTTCAAAAATCCAAGTCATTCCAAAAACCGACGAAGAAGACTAGCGCAACGGGCGTAAGGCTTTGAGGAGGGGAAGGCAATCAGCAGTCATTCCAAGTTCTTCCAATTTTGAGGTTATGCTGAGTTTCAGCAGCTCCGGCGCCATGGCGGCAATCGCGGCCGAATTGGTGTCGATCCAATCCCAGAAAGCATCGGAAGCACCGTCTGGAATGAGCGGCCCAGCCGGTGCCGTGGAAGTCTTGGGATCTACGAGAGATAGGCCCGTAAGGGCCTTTCTCGCTGTTAGTCCCTGGGCGGGGCGAGCGGCTTCGGTGGGTAAGTCATCGAGTAAAGCATAGATTTGCTCGGCGAGTAGTTTTGGCCGCTTCGCCATCTCGCGGCGGAAGACCGTCATAGCTAGCCCGTTCGGATTGGCCACCCGCAAGCCTCGCGAATCGCCTGCGCGCTTGGCTGCCGCAGTATCCTCAGCGGCGCTGTGGGCTTCGCGAATCGCCATTTTATAGCATTGCAGGATGTCATTCCGCCAGTGTCCGCGCCGTATCAGCTTCTCGATCTCAGCGGCCAGAGGCCAGAGGGATACGCTGATTCGACACTTTTCCCATTCCAACGCCTTGCAACGTCGGGCGAGGTAGAGGCTTAACTTTCTCAGGTCTTCAAATCGCATTTTTGCGTGCTGTTTAGATGTTTCCGAGGCTTTGGCCTCGGCTGGTGTTGAGGACTGCTGGCCTTCTTTGTAAAAAGAAGGCCCTATAGGGTGTGGGAGGAAATTTTGTCTGTTAGTCAACACCGTCCGAACTGAGGAGTTAGCTAGGATTGTGGACGTAGATGGGGAGGGTTTTCTAGGGCGGTCTACGACCGCCGCAGGAGGCGTTTTAGGGGTGGTTACGGCATGGACCGTAACCCCATCTTCCCGCCTGAGAGAGGGCCTTACGCGACGATCTGAGCCGTCTGCGCGGTAATGCAGTGGTTGCTCGTCGTACTTGAGCCACGCGCGGAGCGCGACGAATTTTCTTGGCCCGCGCTTCCCCATGCCGGGGAAGGCGGTGAAGAAAACCAGCTCCCTGTCCTCTTCGCCTATCTCGGCCATTGCCCTAGCAATGGTCTTTGTGGATTTGCCCATTGTGTTGGCAAGGTCAGCAAAGTCGATCTTCATCCATTCGCCCTTGTTGTCTTTGAGCCGGTGAAGGAGGATCTTTTTTAGAGCGATCGAAACGATCGGAGTTTTCCGAACCTTAGATTCCCGTCTCGACAATTTGTGGTATTGCTCCAGTGCATCGACCGGCTCGATGGACCTGGCTACCGCATCGCGCTTCGAACGGAGTTCGCCAATTGTCAGGCCTCGCTCTGTGTGAGGAAGGGTAAAGTAAATACCCTTCGTTGAGCAGTCTTCATTCAAGCGGCCAGCCGCCTTGTGAATTGTAGCGTCCAAACATTGGAGGCAAGAAGATCGCTCAGTAGGAGGTTCTTCGGTGACTCCTGCCGGAGCGATGAGGTAAAAGTTTTGAAAATTCACTTGCGCGATAAGACGCGCACGCTAGAATAACCTCATTCCACTGAGGTGATCATTTTAGCGTGAACATCCAAATTTAGGGCCAGCCGAAAGGTTGGCCCTTTTTTGTTGTTGCTAGGAAATAGCGGAATATTACGCGTTTGGCAACTAATTACCTACAAAAAAACCCCGCCGGTTAGGCGGGGCTTGATTTGTACGTTTCAATCCTCGTCGGCCGAATCCGACGCTAGCGTTCGTTCCTCCCAATATTCTCGGATGTCAACGGTCATCTCGTCTCTGATATCCTGGAGCTTGTCTTCGATTGTGATAAGCCTTTCAAGTTCCTCACCACCCTGGGCGCGATCCCTCATAAGATGGACTAGCTCCATTAGGGCTAGGAATTTCCCGCCACCTGGAATCTCTGCGCGAATTGCCCGATTGAAAAGTTGTCGCGACTTCCCATTACCATAGTGGGCCTTCATTCTCCGTTTCGTGCCTGGAACCTTTTCGCTCATCGAACTAATCGTTTGATTGAATCCAAATACGCCCGAGATCTTCGCGCCAAATGAATGCGCGACCGTCTGGCATTGCGAAGCGGTCGGATCGACCTTCATCAATTTCTGCAGTCCTTTCCTCGTCGGCATGGAAAAGGATTAAGTCCTGCCAAATATTGTTTCCATCGTATGAATTTAGAGCTTCTAAAAGTTCACTTGTGGAAAGCGCGGAGTGCATGGAAGCATCAACAATCCTCTTGGCGTCTTCGGGTGAAACTCCTAGAGCGTCGTTTAGTTTTCCGCAGAGAGCATTGGCCGTGCGTGCATTTGGAGAAGTAATGCCGGTTTCGACGTAGCCTTGTTCGTTTTCGGTTACGATCACGATACCTTGCTCGTTATCGTCTTCTTGGAAGTTTCGGGTAAATACGTTCATGTTTCGATTGGTGAAAATTGGTGAGTTGCTCAGGAATGCTTAAAGCGGCCGCTCGTTGAGAATGCTCTCATACATCCGGTTAGGCGGGGCTTGATTTGTACGTTTCAATCCTCGACTGCCCATCAGCGGGCTTTCGTAAGATGCCGTCAGGAGACTCCCAGAAACCTGTAGGCTCAGATTTTCGACAGTTTTTCTCTAAGAGTTTAAATTCGCCTCCCGCCTTGTAATCAGCTTTTATGGCAACCGCTCCTTTGGCTGAGTGCTCCCAGAGCCTGACCCGCGTGCCAAGAGGCAGGGCAAAGACCGCGTCTAAGTGTTCGCAGAGATGGTTTAGGGCTTCGATCTTCCGTCCCCTTTTCGCTTGGGACAATTTCCCTCTCATTATTACATGAGTGACACCATAGGATGTGCAAATCCTTGAGATAGGAGCGCCGCGCTTACCGGCGTCCTGCGTTATCAGGACCGCAGAGGTCGCGAATACTTTTTCTACGAGCTGGGGATCTGGGATGCCCCTGCCAAACTCTGCTGCATCCGTAACAACTAGTGAGCCATCAAAAGCGTCAGCCAGTCCGTTTAGGCATTCATCAAGCACTATCAATCGCCTTGGTGTCATTTTCATTGGTTAGTTTTAGAATCCCCACGTGGGTGGGGAAATAGGGCCTGCAACAATTTACTCTGTCCAGAATTCGCCAGCACTGAAAACGCCTTCCTTGATCCGATTCACGGAATCAACGATTTCCTCGTCATCGTTCCCGGCATCCCGCTCGTCGCCGAAATAGACCGAAACAGGGTTAGAGGATGTTGGTGCGTCGGGGTGGTCGCCATTGTCGAATAGATCCACTCCTACGCCGGGATATTCAGCGACGATAGAGGCAGTCAGTGCGGAATTGAATGCTTCGAGGTCCGCATCGGTGGCGTTGTCGCCCATGGTGTCTAGTGTGCTCAGAATTGTGATTTTCATTTTGTCTTGTCTTGGTTGGTTGCACCACCAAAGGCCGGAGCCTTGCGGGTCCGACCTTGGGGAGCTGTTGGGGAGTGGGCTAGGCGGGAATGATCTTATATGATGCCATTGGAATCTTACCATTGGCATCGTCAGCAGCAAGTTTGGCGGAAAGTGCCGTTCCCACTGCCTCAAACAGTGGTTCCAGTGCTGCAACCGACGCATCTGACAGGGTAACTCCCCATCGTTCTTCGCCGGAATCTTGATACCGGACATTCTCGGAAAGTAGGACTTCGTCGGAAACAGCGCCACGGCCGTCGGGATCTTCCCCAAAACAAGCGACACATTCGGGGGTGCGGTCTATGACAAGCCAGCCGCAAGGCGTGCCGTCGTTGGCCGTGCCGACTCGAATTTCGATGTCTGCATTTGCTAGCCATCCAAGAGTTCCTTTGAAATGGCCATTGTCAGTGATCTTGATGTTGATTGTCTTTTGCATGAGTCAAAAAATGTTGAATTGGTTTTAGTGTTCGCTTGGCAGGTAGAGAATGGCTGTCTTCCCCTCGGCTTCTTCGGAGACGTAGAACTTGATATTGTTCAACGGAAAATCTGAGGCCGGGAATATCTGCGATCGGAGGGGAGGCACCTTGTCGCCCGTCCCTCGGTGGGCCTTCAATTCGAACTGAGTCGGCCTGTCGTCGGTCGGCATTGCCACCAGCTCCCAAACTGAAAAGTAGTCTTCGGAACTGTCGAGGTAGGGGAGGTGTGAAAAAATGGCATCAACTAGCCAATGAGCACCGGCCAAAATAGCAACTTCTCGGACTCCTGCCGAATAGCGGTATTTTGGAAATAACGGTGCATAGTATTGGTGTGGATCTCCACTGCCTTCGGAAATTACTGCCTGCAGCTCGGTTGTGTTCGTCATCGTCGGAAAAAATTAAGAAAAAAAATTAGAGTCCGCCCAGGGTAGGGCGGACTCATTCACGGCCTATTCAGTGCCGTTTGCTGGTGCCGCTTTCGGCAGAACAAACTGCCAGTCATTCACGCGAATGAACAGCCTTGACCGAGGCTCCTGTGAAGCCTTGTCTTTCCACTGATCGAGGCACATGCGGCCCGCGATATAGACAGGTGATTTTGTAGTGATCATCTCGGCGAATGCCTCTCCGCGCTTCCCCCAAATCTCGATGTCGATTGCAACTAGCTCCTCCTTGTCCTCGCCATCCTTGACGAAAACGGTGTTGTTGTGCATGAGCCGCGCACGGGTAACGGTGGTTTGGCCGACTGGAGAAGTTTCGGGAGAAGCGGAAACGTTGCCGGTGATTGTGATTGAATTCAGATTGATCATTAGTCTTTTCTTTGTGTTTCGCGGAACGGGTTGAATGCCCATTGCTCGCGTCTTAATATACGCCCGAACTGCGTATAAATCAACTGCTTTGGGTAGGAATTGGACGAAAAAGAGCAGGCCCACGCTGGAAGAGAAGTCTCGATAAATCGAGCAGCACAAAACCGATAGATGCCCTA
>Ga0079203_1002271_pt1 | contig 13019 bp, 13 predicted proteins | sample PorBlaMBantryBay_FD_68602 | JGI IMG/M metagenome (GOLD analysis project Ga0079203, IMG submission 68602) | Marine algae microbial communities from Bantry Bay - Bantry Bay, Ireland | ecosystem: Host-associated > Algae > Red algae > Blade | place: Bantry Bay, Ireland
GGTTGTGAGTAGGAATTCAAGATGTGTGTCTGTGGACACATTCTTGTTTGCTCCCCTTGGTCGCAAAGAAAAAAAAAGAGTGTTTAAGGGGAAAAGTGACCTCGTTAAATTTAGATGTTCAGTTTACGAAAAGAAGCTACTAAAAATAAAAGCAGTTAGCTGTGGATTAACATTAAGTGAATATATGAGACGCAGTTTATTTGAAAAGGAAATTACAGAACGATTTACAGAAGAACATATTGCCATTTATAAAATGCTCATTAAATATCACAACAATTTTAAGTCCATTGGTAATATGTATAGAAAACGAAACCCAAAACTAACTGAAGAAGTCTATGATTTAGCTAATGAAATTAAAGCGCATCTAAAAAAATTCCAGAAATGATAGGCAAAGGCAAAAGCATATCGCATACTAGAGCTTCGATGTCTTATGGTTGGAATCAGGAAAAAGATGCTGAAATTGTACTCAAGGAGTTTTTACATGGAGATTGTCCTGCAGAAATCACAAAAGAATTCAAAATGCTCCAGGACCAAAATTACCATTGTACCAAAAACACGTTGTCTTTTGTAATTAGCCCAACAATAGAAGATGGTAAAAAATTAAATAAAAAGGAATTACAAGCCATAGTAAAGCGGTTTATCCACGAAATGAAATTGGGCGAACGACAAGCTATTGCATTTGTTCATCAGGATAAAAACCATAAACACATTCATTTATATGTAAATCGTATTGACTTTAAGGGGGTAGCATATAATGATAGTTTTATTGGGAAGCGTAGTCAGATAGCAGCTGAAAAAGTAGCAGAACACTTAGGATTAACAACCGTAAAACAAGTGCAATTTGAAAAAGAATTTAATCTAAGGGAAATACGAACAGAAATTAAACGTCGGCATGACCTGACAATGAAACAATTTAAGCCCAAATCTTTTGATGATTATATAAAGGCGATGCAGGTAAATAGCGTAAAAGTGATTCCAACTATTAATAATCAAAATAAATTACAGGGCTTTCGTTTTGAGTTTGATGGACATAACCTAAAAGGTAGTGAAGTGCATCGGAACATGTCGGTTGGTAATATTGGAAAACAGATATCCTGTATTCATGGCAAAAGTATTTTAAAAGAAAACAATGTAAGTGTGAAACTAGCTGGTAAAGTGGTTGACCTGACACCAAGCTTAGCTTTAAAAATAACCAAGTTCATTATTAAAAAAGTAATTCAAAAAGGAATCTCTTATTAAAAACCAACATCATGACAAAACTTAAAGAATTAACCGCTCTCTTAGTAAATGAAATAAATGATTTTAAAAATGGTTTAGAAAAACTCGATAAAATTAATAACCAATTAAAAGAGACAAAAATCAAGATGGATTTAAAAGAGTATAAATCTATTATTGAAACACATCAACAAAAAATGGCGTCGCATAAAAATTTCATTGAGCGTTTTGAAAACCGTTTTAGCAACAAAATAAAGGATGCTAAAATTTATCCGACATGGGCGGTGGTGGTTTTTGCTGTTAGTATTTTTTTAAATGCAATTTCTCTATTTCTGACCTTATATGATATAAGTTAAATCAGGATAAAACTGCAAGTAACTTAACCTTGAAAAAGGAATGTCAGAAAATATTAGTTTTTGGTTTTTTCTCTGTTTTTCCATCAAATATGGCCTGCCACCCTTCGTCTTTTTTAGTTTCAACAAGTTTTATTGATTTGTAGACATTATTAGCAGAGTTTTTTAATTGCTTCAAAAAGAATCTAGTTTGCTCTTCTTTAGATTCTAATTTATCTGAAGCTAACATTGCATGATAGTTTGTTAAAAAGTCTTTTGCAATGCGAAGCCAATTAGGATCCGTAAACCCCATGTCTTGATCTAACATCATTTCTTCTGGCGAATTATAACCACAGTCACACCATTTTTCTGAGTGGAATCTTTTTTCTGCTTCTATATCATTTCCAAAATTATATCTAACATTTTCTTTTCTAAAGCATTTAGTACACATTCTATTTATACCCATAATTCTTTATTTTAATGAAGGTTTATTATTATATTAAACTATTTCTAAGTTGGGTTTACTTCTTTACATACGTTTTATTCCCATTAGAATTGATATAATATTTACCTCCACGAGATCCAGTATGAATAGTTCTGGTTGAACTAGATGAATAATTATAATTGCTATAACTAGGGCTGCTATAAGTTTTAGTATTGTAGCTTGGAGTCGAATACTTTATTTTTTTAACTTTTGGGGTTGGGGTAGAATAATAATACGTAGACGGCTTGTAAGTGTTGTAATAATTTGTACTCGATGTATAACTTCTCTCTCTAGCTGTTTTGGCTTTGTGCTGTTTCACAGTAAGTAACTGCATATTAGATGGGGAATCTGACCCTCCTTGTGATAATGGTATAATATGATCAATTTCATAACCGTAAGGTGTGCTATTATATCCTTTAGACTTTAAAAAGTCCTTTTTGTTTGTTGCACTTCTCACGACTTTTGGTTTACCTGTGGTACTGTAATATTCTCCATAAATATACTCTGTACTGCCGATAGTATAAGTTGATTGTGCGTTTGAAAATGTAAAAGCAATTATAATTGCTATAGCCGATAAAATGTTTTTGATATTTTTCATTTTGAAATTATTTAAAAGTTAAACTGATTTATTAGTTAATAGCGATTTTACAGAAAGGTAACCCTTAAATTATCTTTTCCTTCAAAAGTTATTTCGTCAAAGGATATATTTCCATACCAATTGCATTGATAGATGTCTAAAATTTCTTCGCCATCCAATTCGAAGTAAAGCGCGTATTCTCTGCCACTATTATTGCCTTTAAAAACAAACATGGGGTGTTTGCAATTGCAGCCTTGACATGTACTTGTGGTTAAGATTAATTTTGTGTCACGAGAGTGTTTAAAAGCTCTTAATTCCATTTTAATTGTTGAAATGAAATCTACAGTAGACAGATCTTGATATGTTTTATCTCTATCTAATAGCGGTAATATAGAATCTGCATTAAATCGAAGAATAGATTCAAGTATTAATTTTACTTGTTTTGATTGTGTTTTTTTAATTAATATTTCCATTTGGTTTCTTTTAAAGATTATTACTATTTGTTAATAGCTATATTTTTAAAAGGTAACCCTTTAAGTAAATTTCAATTTATTCTAATAAAACAAAAGAGGCCCAATAGTAGGGTTTATATTTTTCGTTCATTACTTTTTGAGTTTTTCTAAATGCGTCATTAATCGAAAGCTTTTCAGTCAAGAGAAATTCATAAAAATAATCAAAAAATTCAGCAGTTTCCTTATCTGGCACTTTCCATAAACTCATAATTAATTTATTAGCACCAGCGAGCTTAAAAGCTCTTTGTAATCCATTAACACCTTCTAGATTTGATACTTCGCCAAGACCAGTATCACAGGCACTAAGAACAATTAATTCAATGCCGCTAAGATTCATAAAGGATATTTCTTCAGCGGTAAGTATTCCATCATTATTTGAGTCAATTAATGATTTATTATTCCAATTTTCATTTGCTCCGGATAGGATTAACCCTGATCTTAAAAGAGGGTTCTTGTGAGTTGAATATAGACTTTCTGTTTTTTCGTCATCATTGTCAGGAAAAAAATATCCATGAGTAGCCACATGAATAACATTATTTTTTGAAGTGTCTATGATTATCTTTTTTAAGTTTGATTCTGTAACTTCTTTTCCTCTTAAAATGGATGTGTTAATGTTGTTTTCTTTTCCTAAAAAGGCAATATTTTCAATTTCTTGTTTTGTGCCTGGTAAATAACTCCAAGTGGGAATGCCAGAGTTTTCAATTGAATTAGTCAATTGAACTCCTCTTGTTAAATCACCATTATTTAGTATTGCATTATTATCTCCTTTATCATAATCTATATCTCCGATTAGAATTAAATTGTCTATTTTATTTTGTTTTTCATTTTTAATTTTAGGAATGTCTGTTAAGGAATTAATTACATGAACTTTGATCTTTCTATTAAGTTTTTCTTCTAAAGAATGAGAAAATGCACTAAAATTAATCAGATTAGACTTCCCAGAAGGTATTATGTAAACTGTGTTAATAAGCTTGCCTTTTACTTTTTCTTTTTGAAAAACCTTCTCATTAACATAATCGAAAAAAGATGAATTTATATTTTCTTTTTTATCTAACCTAAAATGATTATCAAGATCCACCAATGTAGAAGTAAAACTCAGTTCTTTAACATTAAAATTAATAGCAAAATCATCGTCACTAGCTAAATTATATTTGTATGACAGTAAATTAATTACAATTTCATTTTCGTTAATGGATTTATATATATCTTGAAAACTAACATTGCATAGCCCTTTTAAATAGAATAAATTAGAACTGATTAGCTTTGTTTTTATTTGCCCTATTTCTTCTTCAATAATGCTTGACGGATTATTATTAAGCTCTTTCTCCAACTTTTCAAGCTTAATAGCATCTTGATTATCGGAAATCTTCAATTTTTGAATTTCTAAATTGATTTGAGTGTAATACTCTAACTTTCTTTTATATAAATTTGATATAATTACAGCATTTGAGGCAAGTTTTGAATCGTAGTTCTCTCCGTAATTCTGAGTCAGAATAAATCTTAAAACGGAGTCATGTGTTGCTTTAACGGATTGATTATCTTTCGAACTAAAAAAAGCTTTTTGACAAATTTCATCTATAACTTTATCTGATAAAGGGAGCAAGTATTTTAGAGATTTTTTTGGTTCATTATTTCGTATGAATATATCAGCAATAAGAGCTAATTCGTTTAAATCCAATGTTTCTAAATTGATGATAGATTTTTCATATTCATTAAGATACTTCTTTGCTTTTTTCTGATTCCCAGTGAGGTTATAAAGGTTAAATAATCCTAGATATAAATGATTAGTCTTTATTCCATTATATTCAATAGCTTTTTCATATGCTTTTATGGCTTCGGGATATTTTTCTAGACAACTATAAATATTCCCCAATGTAACTTCAAAACTATATTCCTTTAGGGCTTTGGCCTGTGGTGTAGTTATCTCTGAAAATTTTAAAATTATATTGTCATCCACAAACCTTAAAGCTGCTTCGCATTGATTTTGCTGAAAAAGAATATTTAAGTAGCCTAAATTAAAATCAATTCTGGCAAGATCGCTATCCAAGTCATTAAACAAAACTAGATACTTTTCAGTTATAGAGATAGCATTATAAAGTCGTCCACTTGAACGGAGATATTCTTGATAATCTAAAATGAAATAGAGTAAATTTACCTTGGAATTTCTATCTTCCATCAAAATGTTTTCTTTGCCTGAAATACGCTCGAGTAACCACTCATATTCAAAGTTCACATTTATGAATTGTTTTAATCCCATATATGAATTTCGTCTAATTTTTGATATCCGAAATAGAGATGAATAATTTTCTGCATAAATTAAGTCTTTTGTTTGTACTAATACTTCATTATAAAGTTGATTTGAGTTTAAGCAATCTAAATAACTAAACCATATATCATCACATATTTTTGAGTTTTGACAATTAATTTTTTTAGAAATTTTAATAGCTTTTTCTAATAATTTCAATTCTTTTTTATTTTTAAATTGATTTAGTCGAATATTACTTTGCTGATAAAGAATATCTAAATATTCTTTAGAATTCACTCCAAAAAGACTTTTAATTATATTTTCCCTCTCGAGTGATATTTTGTATGCCTCTTCATAATTAAATTGTTTTAGTTGAATTATAGTTTGATAAGATCTCAATTCTTGTTCGTGTTCAACTGATATTTCACCATACAAATATTTAGTAAGTTCGGCATTTTGAAAAGCATAAAATTTTGCTTTTTCATAATCCTTGTTAAACTCATAAAACATTTTAAGCTTATGAAGGGTATAATAAAACATATTAAGATTCAATTCAACCTTTGTTGCGTAATCACTACTATTTAATAGGTTAAGAATTTTTCTTTCATACTGTATAAGTCTATTAGAGTCTTCTATAATAAGACTTACAATGACAATATCTCCGTATAAAGAATATGTATTATGAAGCTCATAATAATCCGTACCTTCAATAACTTTAAGCAGCTCTTCAGAGACTCGAATTAATTTTTCAGCATTTGCAAAATCTTCAATGTTATAATTTAAGCTTGTATAATAATATAAGCGTAGCCAGTTCAAAGCTTGAAATTTCGAATATCTATTGAATCGAACATCATCCTCAGTAATTCTATTGATTGCTAAAAATAAATTTTCGGCCTCTGATTTTTTACCTATATAATTTAGTGCTTTACCGTAAGATATATTAAGAGTGTCTTCTATAGACTTTTTAAATTCAATCAGGTTTTGAGAGGTGTTTTCCGCCACTGAGGAATCAATTAATTTATTATTAACAAACACTCTTTCAATAAAAAACAGTTTATCAAAGGCTTCTGACTTATAACCAAAAAACTTTTCTGGAATATCTTTTATTTGAATTATTTTTAAATAGGCCTTTTTAGCTTTGGAATCTTCTTTTTTGTCATAATAGTAGTTAGCTAAAACATAAGAAGAATAAACTTCTATTTCTTTATTAGGTAAGGGCAATAAATTATTTAATGAATCAGCTTTAATTAAGTATGCTTCTGGATTGAGTTTTTTATTGTAATAAACAAATCCTTTTGCATTATTGTAGATTGCTAACGATTTAGTATCAATTGATTCATTATTAAGAAGTAAACTGTCTATTGATTTAGTCAATAGAAATGCATTTTCTGCATCTTGGATACTTATTTCACTATAGAATTGGTCTAATAGTTTATATAAATAAATGTTTTGTTCTTCATTTTGAGCTAGCCCATTTGGATTAATAAATAAGGTAAATAATAAAACTATAGCCCAAGTTCTGCCCATAATTCTTCTGCTTTTTGTGTTAAACCCATGTGGTAATAAGCTATTGCTTTGATTTTTTTAGCACGTTTTTGCTTTTGAATGTTTTGTGGTAATTCTTTTATTTTACCCAACGAAGCTTCAGGATTATTTAAAAGATCATAAACACATGCTATATTGATGAAACTATTAGTGTAACTAGGATCTAAAGCAATGCTTTTTTCGAATGCTCTTTGAGCATTAATTAAAGATTTATTTATAATTTCTTGGTTTTTTAAAGTGTTACTTCGGGTTTGGCTATGAATCACCAATCTACTTTCTTCTTCAATTTGTAGAGGATATGAAAAACGTTCTGGATTTAAATATGCAGCCCTACTTACAGGATATAAACTTAATGCTTTAAGGGTATGGTAAACTCCAATATTATTATAATTTTCTCTTGATGGAAAATGCCTATTTATAGTCTCAAATTTTTCAATGGCTTGGTTATAGTTTCCATTTTTCCCAGCTTTTATTCCTTGCTGAAAAATCACATAGAGTTGAGCAATCTTTTGTTGTGCGTTTGAATGGATAGCGATTCTTTCAGCTTTTGTTGGATAATCTTCAACATTCTTATCTAAATTATAAAATGCGTAGATTTTATTTAGAAGCTCTTCATAAATTGAAAAAGGGTTATAGCCAGCAATTGTTGCGTAAAATAATCCATTTAAATCTGCTTCTGTTTCAAGGGCAATTTTTTCAGATTTAGAAAGGCTTTTCAGTTTACTACTAAAATCTTTATTTTCATTTCGCATGGCAAAAGCAAAATCACTACAAAAAGTATGGTCTCTATAGTAATGAGCTAACTCATGGCTAAGTACAATTGCCATAGCATCTGCCCCATAATCATTGAAAGATTTGCAGATTTCAAAAAACTTACGATCTACAACAATTCGAGCATCAGGCTTAGCATAATAAATTGCAGGTGTTGATATTTCTTTATCACTAAAAATTAGTTCTGGTGCGCTTTTGGGGCTTCCGTAAGCCAGAACAATCTTGTTGAAAATTTCTTTTACTTTATTCTCGTCATCATTAACATTTAAAGCAGATGTTAATTGTGATAAACAAAGGGTTAACAAAATTAGAAAACTAGAATTATTCATTTTCAAAGAGTATTTGTTCCAACTTTTCAATGGATTTTTTGTCATTAAGTTTTAGTAATTTTTTAAAGCTATTAGAAGTTTCTATTTTATAGAAATCACTATTTACTTTCACATAAAATTGATTTTGTTCAAATTCTATTATTTCAATACTATTTGGGCTATCTGCTAGTACTAGTCTTAATTTTTTGTTTACCAATGAATATGAATTAATAGTTAGCTTACTCGAATTAGATTGATCTGCCAATGTCGCTTTATTATAATCAACTATTTGTGTAGTAATTGGAGATTCTCCTTTGTCTCCGACAAAGCCTAGACCATTACCTCTAATTATTACTTTTTCTGTCGTGCTAACAAATTGACTGCCATCGAAGTCATAACTATTATCATATAAAATATTGTATCCAACAGTTGCCATTATACCAATGAGGCAAGCTGCAACAAAGTATTTTATATAATTAAATCCCTTTTTACTTAAATTACCTTCTTTATTCCACTCTGCAAAATCCGCTCTCAAATCATCCCGAGATTTTTTTTTTAGTGCAACTTCTAAAATGTCATCAGGTACTAGAATATCTGCCTTTTCATTATTAATCAAGGTGTCTATTAACAATTCTCTACCTAATTTGGTTGTCGCTTTAGGAAGTTGTTCTATAAATTTTTTATTTTCTATGAATAAGGGGTGTGCTATTATTTTTTCAAACAAATTATTTGTTTCAAGTGCATTTTCCTGTTCCGCAATTTCCATAAAAAATAAATCTCGCCAATAAATTAATTTTTCTTTGGATTCAGCGTGATTAATAAGTTTCTGTTTCACAACATCACTTGCAATATCCTCAGAGCCAATAAATACTTCAACGATATTCAACCAATCATAGTCTGCCTCATGATCAAATGTGAGTATATAAGTGTTTTTGATTATGTCTTCTATTGTTGTCATTTATATTTTTACTAATTGTAAGGCAATGTCTTTTAATCTTTTTTGACATTTTGCTTTTTGGACTTTTGCGTTCGCTGGATTGGAATATGAAAATTTTAAAGCAATATCTTTTATAGACGCTTTTTGATACCAAAACATGGCAAGTATCTCAGCGCAATTACCACCTTTCTCTTTCATAATATTAAAAGCTTTTTGAATAGCCTTTTCATATGGGTTTTCTGGGGCAACCTCTTCAAGCATATCTGTTACTTGATTATCATAATCCATATTTTCTAAATCCTGGTCTGTTGTTTTAAAAAGTTTTTTTTCTTTTTTAAACTCGTTAAGAGCCATATTTCTGCATACCGAATTAAGATATACTTGAATAGATGATGTTAACTCAAATTTTGGATCTTTAGTTTTTTCATATAAGACAATAACAGCATCATTAAAAATGGTAAACATTTTTGTGTCGTCTAAATTGGTTGCTCCAAAACACTTTACCATAAACCCAAAACATTTGGGTTTACATTCTAAATAAATAGATTTTAATTTAGTTTTATCATGTCTTAATTCATAAAGTTCATTACGCTTCATCTATTATTTTTAAATCAATTTGGTTAATGAGCTAAAGATAATAGAATTTATTAATTTTACATTGCTCTCTTTACAGGATATATGGGTAACTTATAAAGCAATTCTCCTGTAGTAGTCTCTATTTGGTAAGCAATAAATAAATCTGTTTTTCGTAATTTAGATATATTGCCTTTTGCCAATTTTAATGCTTTGGTACATGATTCAACTGTCTTAATTTCATCAGGAAAATCTAAGGAGTAATTATGTGGGTTTTTATATACTTTAAGAATCGTTTTCATTACTTTAATTATTTAGTATTAGTTTATAATTGAGTTAAGTTCTGATATCACTTGGCTTCCTGTGCTGTAATTAATAAACATGGGGTTTGTTTGTGTACTCTCTTTAATCCATTTACTCCAGAAATGCTTAAGCTTACTGATTTGCATTAAATCGCTAGGTTTTTTACTTTTTATTCCAGAAATAATCCAAGTGGCGTTTATTTTTATTTCAATAGGGATGATTCCATAATTTTTAGCTTGAGCATCTTCTTTCCAGCTTGCACTATTCATTGAATTAATAAATTTAGTGCTTGTGAATTGATTTTCTTTTCTTAAAACATGATTGTTACTTTCAAAATCCAAATAACCATCGGTTAGAATAATTACAGTATTATCATAGTTTGTAAATACTATGTTTTCCTTATTGTCGTTTATAAAAGCCCATAAGTCAACGCCTGCATAATCAGAACTCTTTTTGCCATAAACAGCCTCTTTTTCTAGTTTTTGGAGGATCTCGGAAAGTTGATTATCCAATTGATTAAGCCTGTTATTTTTATCTTTAATGCTTATTTGATCTAATCGTAATTGAAGTGCATTTTCATAGTAATCTACATTTAAAGGACTGTTTTTTTGAGGCATAATTTTCACAATAAACCGATCCTTAGAAGTGATTATTAAATTGCGTTTTGCATTTTGTTTAAACTTGGAAAACATAACTTGTATTTGATCAATATCATAAGACAATTGATTGGGATTTAGTACTCTATCGCTTAGGTCAAGGATAATGGTGTAATTTATTGGCTTACGTTTAACTGTTTCTGCTTGTGTAAAAGAAAAACTTAAGCATAAGATTATTGTAAATATTGTGTTGTGGATTGAATTTTTCATTTTATATGGTTTTAGATTATTTATTAGTTTAATGATGGTAATTCTTTAAAGTTTTCTTCCATAAACTGCTTGTAAGCATTATTACATTCTGTTTTTTGGTTCTCATAATCTAATGAGCCGTTCAAAAACTGAATCCACCCTATGTAAAAACTATTCAAGCTTTGAGAAAGAATTTCTGGATTTATCATGGCATCATTTAGCCTTTTGTTGAGCAGCTCTATTCTGCTTTCTAACATGTTTATTTTTGATTCTAATGCAACAATATCTTCTTCATATTTATTGATGACCAAATTGTTTTCTTTTATTTGCTTTTTTATCAGGTTTATATTTCGAAGCGCTATTTTCTTAGGGTTCTTTTTTACTTTTTCTTCAATCATAAGTTGATATACATAACCAAAAACTAAGTAAGCTAAATAACCAAATGCTAACACTAGATAGAAATTTTCACTAGTCCAAAAATGCCATTCTCCTTCAGCAATACCTGATAAGACTTTTATTTCGTGTATTGAATTATCAATCTTATAGGCCAATAATGCATCAACAATTAAGGTTCCAATTAGAAATAGTGTAATTTTCAAATTCTTATATTTCCCCTTGATAGTGTGAGGAATAATTCCAAGAGCAAAAAAGAGAAAAGACCCTAAGTACACCATTATAAGGTTGGGCGAAAGATTCATTATTCCTTTCATGTCAAAAATAGACCCAATAACCATTGCTAAATCATCACCAGATGTTTCAATTAATAAACCGGCACTTCTAAAGAAGGCAGAGTAAATAGCTGATGCATAAAAGAATAATAAGTAAAGCGATAAAAAACCAGTCAGTCCTATATATAAATAGTAGTTTGTGTTTTGATAACCCGTTTCTAGCATTTCATTATCTAGATCGTTTTGTACTTGTGCAATACTATTGGATAGATCTGTTTTTTCTTGTTTTTTATTTGGGATTTGTACACTTTCTATAACTTTTTTGTCAGCTATTACATTTTGCTTTTCTTCTTTTTTGTCTTCTATTTGAGATTCAATATTTTTTCGTTTTTCAGTACTTTCTTGTTCATTGTAATTCTCATCTACAACATAGCCATCTTTAATCCAACTAAGGTGTGTTCTGAATGCGGTTGCATCTCCACTATTTAGTCCAGATCTTTTATGTCCATAATCAGAAAAACTTTTTACAGTTGTGATGTTTTTTTGATTTGAAGTAATAATACCTTCTTTATCCGAAGCCTTTTTGTTTTTGATTTTTCTTAATAACGTTTCCATATTTTATGCTGTTTTAAATTGTTTACAGCTGTTAATAGCGAAATTTTAAAAAGGTAACCCAAGGATGATTTTTTTTATTGATTATTATAAGAAAGCAATTGAGATCAATTAGTATGAATTTGAAGAGTTCTAATTAATTTTTAAGTTCAAGTAATTGTACAGTATAAATATTAGTTTAAAAAGGTATTGATATACAAACTATTAGTTTGTATATTTGGTATTAATTAAACTAAAATTGTATTTAATGGTTTAATAAAAGTTGAAAATAGAAACTAATAGTTTGGAAAAAGAACAAAAAATAAACCGACTGCTAAACTCTCAACCGTCAGGAGCTGTATATTTAAGCTCCTGGCTAACAGAAAATGGATTTTCCACACAATTGTTAAATCGATACAAAAAGAGTCATTGGCTTTATTCCATAGGTACAGGTGCATGGATGCGTGTAGGAGAAAAGCCAACCTATGAAGGTGCTATATATGCACTACAGCAACAGGCTGAATCTAGCGTTCATATAGGTGGCAAAACGGCTTTATCCTTGTTAGGGAAAGCACATTATTTGGAACTATCTACACAACAAATTACTTTGTTTGGAGGCAGTAAAGAAAAACTACCTGCTTGGTTCACTAAATACAATTGGGATGTAAAAGTAAATTATTATAGTTCATCATTTTTACCTTCTAAATCTGGATTGCAGACTTTGGAACAGAGCAACTTTAGTTTACAGATATCTAATCCTATAAGGGCTTTATTGGAATGTTTGTATCTAGCACCAAAAAAACAAAAACTTGTGGAGTGTTATGAAATAATGGAAGGGCTTAATAATCTTAGACCAAAGCAAGTTCAAGAGCTTTTAGAACAATGCAATTCTATAAAAGTAAAAAGACTGTTTTTGTATATGTCGGAAAAATCAAATCACGATTGGTTCAAGTACATAAATTTGGAAAAAATAGATACGGGAAAAGGGAAACGTTCTCTCGTAAAAGATGGCGTTTACATCTCTGAATATGGCATTACTGTCCCAAAAGAACTAGCAGAATATGAGTAATTATAAAAACCAAGTTGCCTTATTATTACAAGTATTGCCAGAGG
>Ga0079203_1002273_pt1 | contig 13016 bp, 7 predicted proteins | sample PorBlaMBantryBay_FD_68602 | JGI IMG/M metagenome (GOLD analysis project Ga0079203, IMG submission 68602) | Marine algae microbial communities from Bantry Bay - Bantry Bay, Ireland | ecosystem: Host-associated > Algae > Red algae > Blade | place: Bantry Bay, Ireland
GAAGGCCACAACAAAGACCTCAGCCTCAAACTGCAAGACGCCGAAGCCAAAGCCGGCGACCTCGGCAAGTTCCAGGGCCGCATCGACGAACTCGAAGGCCACAACAAAGACCTCAGCCTCAAACTGCAAGACGCCGAAGCCAAAGCCGGCGACCTCGGCAAGTTCCAGGGCCGCATCGGCGAACTCGAAGGCCACAACAAAGACCTCAGCCTCAAACTGAAAGACGCCGAAGCCAAAGCCGGCGACCTCGGCAAGTTCCAAAGTCGCATCGGCGAACTCGAAGGCCACATCGGTAAACTCGAAGGCGAACGTGATGATCTTAACGCCAAACTTGGCGAAGCGGACGAAGATCGCAAGCGTCTCGGCCTGCTCCAAGGCCGTGTCGGCGAACTCGAAGGCGAACTCACCGCCATGCAGGGCAACCTTGGCGAAGCCAACACCAAGCTCGGCTTGTTTAGCAACGTCGAAGGCGAACGCGACAATCTCAAAGCGCGCATCGGCGAACTCGAACACGAACGCGACGGCCTCGGCGGTCGCATTGGCGAACTCGAAGGCGAACTCGCCCGCATCGGCGAACTCGAAAAAGACAACCACGGCCTCAAAGGCCGCATCGGCGAACTCGAAGGCGAACTCGCTGGCGTCCGCGGCAAACTCGGCGAGGCCAGCGACAAGCTCGGCTTCTTCGGCAATGTCGAACAGGAACGCGATGGCCTGAAAGGTCGCATCGGCGAACTCGAAGGCCAGCTCGGTCAAATTGGCCAGCTCGAAGGCGACAATAACCAACTGAAGAAACGCATCGGTGAACTCGAAGGCGAACTGAAAAAAATCGAACAGCTCGAACTCGAACGCGGCAAGCTCCACGGCCGCATCGGCGAACTCGAAGACGAACTCGTTGGCGTCAACGGCAAGTTCAGCGAAGCCAGCGACAAGCTCGGTTTCTTCGGCAATGTCGAACAAGAACGCGACGGCTTGCAAGGCAAAGTCAGCGAACTCGAAAGCAAACTCGGCCAAATTGGCGAACTCGAAGTTGACAACAACAAGCTGAAAAAACGCATCGGCGAACTCGAAGGCGAACTCAAGAAAATCGAACAGCTCGAACTCGAACGCGGCAAGCTCCAAGGCCGCATCGGCGAACTGGAAGACGACCTCACGCGCATCCCCACGCTCGAAACGGAACGCAACAAAGACAAGCAACGCATCGGCGAACTCGAACGCGCCGTCGCTGACGCCGAACCCGTGGTCAAAGAACGCGACACGCTAAAAGCAAAAATCGCCGGTTTCCAACCCAAACTTGGACTCCTCCCCGGACTGCAGAACGACAAGTCTCGTCTCGAAAGCCAACTCCGCGCTCTTGAAGCCGAAAGCAAAAAGAAGGATGCCGAACTCAAACGCATCGCCATCCTCGAAGACGACGTCGCCAAGGCCAAAAAAGCCGCCGACGACGCCGCCGCCCGCGCCAACGCCCTGGACGCGCAAGCCAAGGCCAAAGATCAAGAGCTGAAGAAAATCGGCGCACTCGAAGCCGAACTCGCGAAGCTCAGAAAGGCCAACGAAGACGCCGCCGGTCGGGCCAAGGCCCTCCAAGCGGATGTTCAAGCCAAGGACGCTGAGCTTAAGAAAGCCGTGGCGCTCGAAGCCGAACTCGCCAAGGCAAAAAAGGCCAGCGACGACGCCGCAACCCGCGCCAATACGCTGCAAGCTGACCTGCAACGCAAAGCGGACGAACTCAAACAAGCCGCAGCGCTGCAAGCCCAGCTTGACTCCAGCAAAAAGCAAGCGTCTGAGCTCGAGGCCAAACTCACCACCCTTCAAGGCCAAGTGAAAGCCAAGGACGCCGATCTGCGCGCTGCCGCCAACGTGCAAGCGCAACTGAAGAAGGCCCAGTCCGAAGCTGGCGAATTGCAGAAGCTTTTATCCGCCGCCCAAGGAGACCTCAAGTCCCGCGCAGCCGAAGTCGACGCCGCCCAAGCCGCCGCCAAAAAAGCCGGCCAAAGCGAAGCCGAACTCGCGCGCTATCGTAAAGAAGTGGCCGAGTTGCAGAAAAAGCTCTCCACCTCACAAGGCCAGCTCCGTGCCAAGGACAGCGACCTCTCGGTTGCGATGAAATACCAGTCCACCGCCAGCAAAGCTTCCGCCGACCTCGCTGTCCTGAAAACGCAGCTCGCCGGCACCAAGTCCTCCAACGCGGATGAGATCCGAGCCCTCAAGGCGCGGATCAAGGAACTCGAAGCCTTGTTGAAAAAACAGGAAGCCGCCGCCGCCAAAGCCACTGCCGCCGCCGCCAAAGCCACTGCCGCTCCGAAACCGACCGCAGCCCTCAAAGCCTTCGCCGGCGAAGCGGTCAAGGAGGACGTGAAGTTCGGCGTCCTCTACACCGGCACACCCAACCAAAAAGACGACCTGAAACGGATTAACGGCATCGGTCCCGTCATCGAGAAAAAGCTCAACGCCACCGGGGTCTACCGCTTCAAACAGATCGCTGCTTGGAAGAAGGACAACATCGACAACTTCACCGAACACCTCGACAGTTTCCCAGGACGCATCGAAGACGACGAGTGGATTCCGCAAGCCAAAGGACTGGCAACTGGCAAGCCCTACACGTCGAAGAAAAAACCTGCTGCCGCCGCCTTCAAAGGAGAGTCGGTCAAAGAGGACGCAAACCTCGGGATCCTCTACACCAAGCGTCCGGCCCAAGTCGACGACCTCAAGCGCATCAACGGCGTCGGTCCCGTGATCGAAAAGAAACTTCACAAGTTCGGCGTCTACCGCTTCAAGCAGATCGCCCACTGGAACAAAACGATCACCGCCAAGTTCGCCGAAGAACTCGCCACGTTCCCCGACCGGATCGACCGCGACGAGTGGATCAAGCAGGCGGCTAAGTTCGCCAAAGAAGACTAAGCGGGTGTCGCCCACGAGACGTTAGTAGCCGGTAGCCGGTAGCCCAATAGCCAGGTAGACAGGTTCTGGCGGCCAGTCGCTAGCTCGGAGGACAACGCGTCCTCGTTCGAACACGCCCCCGTTCATCGGGGGCGTTTTTTTGTGCGTGGCCTTCCAGTATTGGTGGCCCCGGTTGTCGCTACTCTGCTGGCGTTTCGTCCCCGCCCAGCTCATTCAACAGATCGTCGAGGCTGTCGCGGATTGAAGGCTTGTTCCTTTCCCGCTTGCGCCTCTCTTGCTCCTCAGTCTGGCCTTGTGCTTTGCGACGTTTCTCCTCCTTTCGTTTCTCCCTCCTGATGTTGCCCACCTCGATAAACGCGTTGTAATTTTCGGGGTTGTCGATGCCATTGTATCGGTCCAAAAGATATTGCGCATGTAGCGAACCGGGCTCCTTCGCCAGCCACTCTTGTAGGTATACTTCGGTATCGCCTCCGGGCACCCCCCAGCCGTTTTCGGCTTCTTCACGCGCGACTTCGTCGAAGGTTGTTGCGTAACTCGAATACCAGAGCGCGTACACCACGACACATTTGCCCAGAATCGCGAGCAGGCCTAATGTGGCATGCACCAAATTTGCGGTGCGGTGGCGCCTCGTCCGGCAGAGCGAGAACAAGTGTCCACCAGCGTAGATCAGATAATGAACGGTCAGAGCGCCAAAGACGTAGAGAATCTGTCGGTGGGGATGAAATCCAAAGATCGTCTCCTCAAAATCATCATACAGCCAAGGGGTTTCGAGGATGAAATCCGAGGGGATGTAATTCATCCCAAGCCAGATATGGAGAAACTGTGTTCCCGCCGAGACGCAGAGGACCGCACCCGTCAGATACCATGCCATACGGTGGTCAATTGAACGGTGGCGGATTACCCAGTGGATCATGTAGGCGATCATGACCACGAAACAGAATTCAGCGCTGCGAGCGAACAACCAATCGTTTCCTGTCACTTCCATGAGTGACCAACTAGGTTGCCCGGGTGTGAAGGGAAGCGCATTCAAAAGATTTCGGATTGGCATCGACGGTCGAGGCGTGTTGGCTCGTCGCGATGAAACCTTTTACTCTCTTCTGTTCGTTCGCGGTTGTTCTGACTACCGTTCTGACCACGCTGGGTTTGGCAAAGCCGGACACGCCCAATGTATTATTTATTATGGCGGATGACCTCAACACCGCGTTGAGCGGCTACGGACATCCGCAATGTAAAACGCCGCAGCTCGACCGGCTCGCCAAATCCGGGGTTCGGTTCCGCAACATGCACTGCCAGTATCCGGTGTGCGGCGCATCGCGGGCGTCGCTGATGGCGGGGCTCTATCCGTACTCAACCAAGACGCTCGGCAATGCCGGCACCTTGCGCGGCAACATGCCGAACGTGGTCACCATGTCGCAGTTGTTTCGCAACAACGGCTACCACGCCGGACGCGTAAGCAAAATCTATCACATGCGGATTCCAATGGAGATCGTTGACGGCACCGCCGAATGCGACGATCCGCATTCCTGGGACGAGACGGTCAATATTACCGCCCCCGAACAAAACGCGCCGGGGGAAAAGACCAACTGGTCGCCGAACGACAAAGGGTCTCAGGCCTTCGTCGGGGTGATCGCCGAGGGCGACGATCTGGTACACGCCGACGGAAAAGCCGCCGAAGCTGGCGTCGCCTTTCTGAAGGAACATCATAAAAACCCATTTTTTCTGGCGGTGGGATTTGTCCGCCCGCATGTGCCCCTGGTCGCGCCTGCTGCCTACTTCGATGCCTACGACCGCGACGCGATGGTGGCGCCGGTCGTTCCCGAAAACGATCTCGACGATGTGCCCGGCATCATCCGCAAATACAAAAGCAACGAACATACCTACGGGGTGAGTCCGGAGAATCACAAAGGGCTGCTGCAAGCATACTACGCGAGTATCAGCTACATGGACGTGCAAGTGGGCAAGCTGCTCGACGCGGTCGACACGCTCGGTCTGAGTGACAACACGATCGTGGTGTTCAGCAGTGACCACGGCTACTTGCTCGGCGAACACCACAAGTTCCAAAAGCAGCACCTGTTCGAAGAATCGACCCGCGTTCCCTTCATCGTCCGCGTTCCCTGGCTGAAAGACACGCAGGGTAAATCGACGTGGAAACTCACCGAACTCATCGATCTCTACCCGACGCTGGCCGACCTCGCCGGACTCACCCCGCCCGGTACATTACAAGGCCAGAGCCTGGTCCCCTTATTGGAAGACACAACGTCCGCCGCATGGAAAAAGAACGCCGTGTTCACCATCAGCCGGAACGGCGGCGAATCCATCCGCACCCACAAGTGGCGCTACATCCACTGGGGTCATGGCGAACAAGGCGCGGAGCTTTACGACCGAAAAAAAGATCCGCGCGAACATACGAATCTGGCGGATGATCCCGCCTACAAAGCAGATGTGGAGCGCCTGAAGAAATGGTTGCTGGCCAAGCGCAAAGCGGCGGGCTTTCGCAAACCCTGACGGTTGGTCATCCCCGGGTTGAGGGCCGAAGAAGAGATCGACCGGTCTGCCGCTCGGTTCGAGATTAGATTTCCGGTCCGGTCGAACTGAAGCCAGCCCCGCGCGTCTTAAGGTGCCACCGCTACGCGACTACTTTTCTTGGGGTTAATCGGGGTGACCGGGGTGACCGCAAACCCCAGCCTTGCCTTGCGGACCACAGACGGGGCTACGCAGAGTGCCACCTCTAAACTAACGCGGCTTTGGCGGCTTTGGTAACTCATCGAAAAATGGAACAGGAACTCACAGGCAGGTATTTCCCAGTAAAATAACGATTTCATGGCCACCTTTTGGCTCGATGGGATCACAGTGATCTGAATGACCGGTTGACATCGAGAATTGTGTCCTCATGTTGCTTCAAAATATCCTCCACCACTGCCGGGAGCTTGTTTGGGATATGCATCGCAATTAGATTTCATGCCCATGAATAGACGTCATGCGTTGTTCTCGAATCTCGTTACGATCCTTCTCTGGTCATTTCTAACATCTTGCGCTTTTTGTGACGAGCCGTCCGGGCCGGTTCCCTTGGGTGATGATTCGATCTATCAGGTGCAGGCTGGCGACACGCTGGTGAGTTTGTCCCAGAAGTTTTTTGCCACCGAGAACACCACTGAATTACGTCGGCTGCTGGGCAACCCGCGCGAATTGAAAGAGGGGGACTTGATCTTGATTCCCGGTCCGATTCGAGCTCAGGCGCTGGAGCAAATTGCCCTCGCCAATAGAGCGATCGAAGAGGCGGTGAAAGCGAAGGCCGAAGTCTACGCCAAGTCCGAACTCGATCTCGCCCGGAAAATCGCGTTGCGGGCAGACGGTGATCGAATGATCGGTGAATACCGCCGGGCGAAAGTAACCGGTCAAGATGCCATCGAGAAAGCGAACAAGGCCAAGCGCGCGGCGCTTGAAAACATGTTGCCGCCACGGACGCTGGACGGCTTTCGCTTTGGCGGGGATCTGCTGGTTGGCACGACGGACGGTCGCTGGGGCGCTCCTGGGGAGACGACCCAATACAAGGAAGGCACCCGATTGCGGACGCCGTGCCGTGCTCGGTCCAAAATGAATTTTCACGATGGGGTGACGGTCTACCTGGACGGCGACAGTGAGTTGAAGCTGGAGAAAATCCGGACCTCTCTGGAGGAGAATCATCCGGGACACTGCGTGACCCGTCTCGAACGCGGCTCGGTGCAGGTCGATGCTCGAATGATGATCCCCAACAGCATACACGAAGTAACCGTCGACGGCCATCGGGTCGAACTGAAACCGGGTTCGGTGCTCAGACTCTCGCGTAAAGGCGCGCGCCTGTTTTTCGTCTGCACCGCTGGCACGGTTGCTTTCGCCTCGTCGCCTGCCCCCGGTGAAAACAAAGTGCGCGCCACCTTGCCCGCCGGTAAGTCGGCGGTCTTCAGCCCCCAAGACGGTTTCAAGCCGATGATGTTGCCGCCGTCGCCGACCATTCCACCGGCGATGCTGGAGCTGAGTAGTCCGAGCCAGCGACCGGACCTTTCTTGGACGTCGCCGTTGAAAGAGTGGCGGGTGGAACTGGCGCGAGACCCCGAATTTATCAACATCGTCGAAGATGTCACGGTCGCGACGCCCCGGTGGCGTTCCCTCGGATTGGTAGAGGGAGGGTATTATTGGCGTGTGACTGGCCTCAGTGCCGAAGGCAACCTCGGGCTGCCGACGGAGGCCTCGCTGATGGTTAAACCAAACTTGAACATTGTCATTCACCTCGATCCAGAGGTGCCGGATTTTGTTGCCGGTCGTGAGGTATTACTCACGCCGGAAACCCGTCTCCGCGTTGAGCCGTTGCAGGAAGGCGTCAAACCGTCCGGTTACGAAATTCGCCTTTCTGGAGGCGAATGGATTCCTTGGCAGGGAGCCGGCCGCGCCGGTGGCTTGCTCGCGGACCCTTCCAAAAACTGGATTCTGTTTGAAGTGCGGGCCGTCGGTCTCGCCGGACAGCGCGGGGCGGTCTTGCGCCAGCCTATTCGCATCGACAACGCGGGCCCAACGCTCCTACTTAACACCAAGGTCGAACGCGACAACAACCGGGACTGGGTGGCTGCGGTGCTCACCGCAGAGGATCCATCCGGCGTCAAGGAGGTCGAGTTTAGTCTCGACGGCCGCAGCACTTGGAAGCCCTACGCCGGCCCCGTGCGGGTTCTTCTGGACGACTCTCGCTTGCTTTGGTTCCGCGCCAGCGACAAAATCGGTAACCGCTCCCGCGCGATGAATGCCGTCGTCCGTATGGAATGACTCGACCGGCCTTTCGCGTCTTGCTACGCGCCCTTCCATGTCTGTTTCCTCCGCTGAGCCACACGTCGCACCTTTGACCGAATCCGTCTGGGGTCGCCCACCCGGTTCGGGTTTCGCGTTCAGATTTGGGCCGGCACAGAACGAGTCCGCCCCGTCGCAATACGCTGGCTTGCCCTTCGCCACATCCATCCCACTGGTTCTCGGGGTTCGCGACCCGGCGTCGACCGGCGCGTCCGACGTCCTTCTTTTTGATGCCGCTACAGTCAGTAGCCCCGTTCCGGACGACGATTGCTGGGGTCTCCAACGGTGGCGCAGCAAGGACGGGGGCGCCGATGGCCCGATGCAGACTGCGATGCAGTTCGAACTCTTTCAGCCGCTCCCCGCTTTACTCGATTTCTCCTTGGTGCGGCGCATGCCTTACCATTCGCGTGAGATCTGCATCCCCGCGCTCAATGGCCACTTTTTGGTCGACAACCGACTCGGTAGCCGACCGGTCGAAGGCTTCGCCTTGCTCGCTGCACCGGGCTGGCGTCGGCTCGAACGCCACGAACCCGGCACCGTCGGATGGGGACGCGGAGTCGTGGGTGTGGCCGCCGCTTTCGAACGCGCCGCGGCCGATGCCGGGGCCGAACTGCGCGCCATTCGGGCCGCTGCGGTCGATGCCGCGTTCGAGGACGCCGAGACTGAAACCGCCACGAACGCCTATGTGGGATTTGCGTTCACGGTACCCGCCGGCACCCGCCGCGAACTGCACCTCGCGTTCGGCATGTACGACCACAGCATGTACGGCCACAGCATGAGCGCCCCTGCCGAGTCTAAAGTTGTGTCATGGTCGCGCGCGTTCTTCGGCGGTCTCGAGGACGTGCTTGAACAAGCGTTAATGGAGGACGGGCGCAACGTCCATACCGCTCGCCATCAACACGCCGCCTTTGCCGAACTCGCGGGAGAGCTTTCCGCTGAGGACTTGGCGCTCGTGTTAGCCTCCGTTCGGGAAGCGGCGGCGCGGCCGGTTTTGCTGCAGGGCGACCGTCGCAAACCAGACCGTCCGCAGGTCGTATTTTTAGGCACCGATCGCGACGAACTCGACGCCGCCTTTCAACATCAGTTCTTGAACAACGCCTTGCATCCTTGGGTGCTGCGCGCGCGCTTGGAGGACATGATTTCCCGCCCGACCGAAAGTCCGAACCCAGCCCATTGGTTGATCCTCGCCGCCAGTTCGGCCGCCGCCACACGCCAGCACGACTGGCTCGCGCAATCCACCGGCGGACCCGAGGCGCTGGCCGCGTTCTGCAACTCGCTCCAGAGCGACGCCGAGTCCTCCACCTCTGCGCCCATTCGTTGGCTTGCCGCGCTTGCGGCCGCCATGCTGTCGGACGGTCTCGGCCACGCAGAAAACGCGATCCGCCTCCGGGAACTCGCGCAGACGGTGGGCGGTTCCGAACGTCCCAACGTCGACCAGCTCCTGCTCCCATGGACCGTCGCCGAATACTGGCAGCATCTCGGCACACCCGTCGATCTTGCCCCGTTCGAATCGTGGCGTTCGATCATGGCAGAACACGGGTGCGCGAATTTTGACCAGTGCTGCCGCTGCCTCGGCAAACGCGGCGGTGCTCTCGGCATACTCCTGCTAGGCGACCGTTTGGTCGGCTGAATCGAATAATTTTCCCCGAACGAAGTCTGTTCTTCGCGCGCCGTCTTCGGGTAGCGTAACGTGTGCTTACCACCCTCCAGCTAGCAGGACGCGATTGGCTCATCCCCGCCATTTTACTGTATCTGCTTGCCTTGGTTGTCGTGTACCTCGCGTACCGCGGACTCAAGCACCTCAGCCCGCGACTCCGGCTCCTCTGCCTCGGACTGAAAACCCTCGGCTTCTTCCTGCTCGCCCTCTGCCTGCTCGAACCCGAGTACGTGAAGAAAAGCACCGAGGAACAACTCGAAGAAGGCGTCTATCAAGTCGCCTTGCTCTATGACAACAGCCTCGGACTCACCATTACCGATAGCAAGCAGAAGCAAAGCCGCGGCGAGCAAATGCGCGCGTCTGTCACCGATGCCGCGTTCCGTGACGAACTCGGCGAGAGCTTTGATCTGCGCGAGTACCTGGTCGACCAACGGCTGCGTCGCGGCGGTCCCGCAGACCTCGACTTCACCGGCAACGCCTCCGAACTCTCCCGCGGCATCGCCTCGCTGGCCCGCCGCGCCAAAGGCCAAGTAGCGACGATTGAGGCAGCGAACACGTCTGCGCAAGACCCAGGTGCATCCAACGCAAAAGACACCGAAGCCTCGGACGCCCTCCAAGCGATCGTTCTCTTCACCGACGGGAATGGCACCGACCGCGAACTCGCGACCCTCGACCCGTCTACGCTGCCACCGATCTATCCAGTCGTGCTCGGTTCGGACAAGCCGCGCGCCGACGTTGCGCTGGGCCGAGTCGAGACCACCCAGAGTGCGTTCGAAGAGGCACCCATCCGGCTGCGCGCCGACATCGTCGCCCACGGCGCCAAAGGGCAACAAGTCGCCGCTATCTTGTACGACGAAGCCGGCGCCGAAGTCGGACGCGAGACCGTGGTGATCAGCAAAGAAAGCGAACAGATCCCGGTTCGCTTTACCCACCGCCCGTTAAATCCCGGACCCGCGTTCTACCGCATGGTGCTCGGTTCCGAGATCGAACACGACATCGACGGCAACAACGAACGCCACATCGCTGTCCACCGCGACGTCGGGCCCTACCGGATTCTTTACGTCGCGGGCCGACCCAACTGGGAGTTCAAATTTCTCCATCGCGCCGTCGCGCCCGACCGCGAAATCGAACTCGTCGGCCTGATCCGCATCGCCAAGCGCGAACCCAAGTTCGCCTTCCGCGGGCGCGCTGGCGAAGCCTCCAACCCACTATTCCGCGGCTTCAATAACGCCGACGAGGAAGACGGCTTCGACCAGCCGGTGATGCAACGCATCTACACCAAAGACGAAGAAGAGCTAGCTGGCGGCTTTCCCAAATCCAAAGAGGAACTGTTCGCCTACGACGCGCTCATCCTCGACGACGTCGAGGCCGCGTTCTTCTCGCAAGACCAGATGGACTTGGTCGACGACTTCGTCGCCAAACGCGGCGGCGGTCTGCTGATGCTCGGCGGCCAAGAGTGCTTCACGCACGGCAAGTACGAGAAAACACCCTTCGCGGATCTGCTGCCCGTCTATGTGGAAGGCCGCTTCGAAGCCGACGGTCCCTCGGGGACCTCGCGCCAAGGGGACGCACCGGCCGCCCGGCCCGATGCCCGCGATCTGCGGCTCGATTTCACCCGCGAGGGCTGGCTGCAACCGTGGGTCCGTCTGCGCGAAACCGAAGACGCCGAACGTGAACGCCTCGCCACCATGACGCCGTTTGCGACGCTCAACCGTATCGGCGCGATCAAGCCGGGCGCCAGTGTGCTTGCCAGCGTCACCGTCACCGACACCGCCGCGAATCCGTCCAAGCAACCGGCGCTGATTGCCCACCGCTACGGCAACGGTCGCGCCGGCGCGTTGCTCATCGGCGACCTGTGGCGCTGGGGCTTCAAACAACCAGATCAACGGCCCGACATGGAGAAAGCCTGGCGACAAACCGTTCGTTGGTTGGTGGCGGATGTGCCGCGTCGCGTCTCGCTCGGCGCCAAACGCGAACCCGGCACAATCACCTTGAACGCCGACATTCTCGACGAAACCTTCCAACCCGCCACCGAGGCGGACACGGCCTTACGCGTCACCGATCCTACTGGCCAAGCGCTCGAACTCGAAGCCTTGCCCTCCGACGCGCAAGCGGGCCGGTTCGAAGTGAGCTACAAGCCGGTCGGCGCGGGTTGCTACAAAGCCGACGTGATGGTGCTCGATGAGAAAGGTGAAGAGCTTGGCCGCAGCGCCACTGGTTGGGCGCTCAACCCCGCCGCCGAAGAACTCCGCTCGATCGTTCCCGACCGCACCTGGCTCGCCGACCTCGCTGCCTCCACCGGTGGCGAGGTGCTCACACTCGACCAACTCGACCAACTTCCCGAACTGATCCAACACCCGAAGGTCACCGTCGAAGTTACCAAAGTCGTCTCGCTCTGGCATTTGCCGATCGTGTTTTTCGGCGCACTGCTCTGCTTCGTTCTCGAGTGGTGGCTGCGCCGCGAGAAGGGCCTCGCATGAGGGCGGAAAGCCCCGAAACCAGTATGGCAAAGGTTTGCCATAGCGTGGCAAACCTCTGCCACCTTATGGCAAGAACTTGCCACGCTATGGCAAGGTCTTGCCATAAAGGATGTGGCGTCGGGATGGCCGTTTTTGTGCTGCTGGGGGCCTTGGCACCGAGCGCTTTTGCTGCGCCCGACGTCATTCTGGTGATCGGCGAACCCGGCGCGCCGGAATACGCTTCGCGCTTCAAGTCCACTCACGAAGCGTGGACCCATTTGTTTGCTGCGGGCGAGATCGAGGCAACGGTGATCGGCGTCGGATCGAACGAAGCCGCGTTCACCGATCTCGACCTTCTGAAAGCCGCGTTGAGTAACGCGACGGACACGGCCGAAACAGCCGAAGCGCGCTGGCTGATTCTCAGCGGTCACGGCAGCTTCGACGGCCGCGATGCCCGCTTCAACTTGCGCGGCCCGGACATCACCGCGAAAGAACTCAAGGCCCTGTTGCCGGGCGGAACGCCGGCGTGCCCGGAAGTGTTGATCACCGCCTTCGCGAGTTCGATCGCCTTTCTGCCGCAACTCTCCGGCACCAACCGCGTGGTGGTGTCCGCGACCCGCGATCTCAGTGAGAACAGTTTCTCTTACTTCGGTTCGTTCCTCCCCAAGGCGCTTGCCAGCGAGGTCGCGGACGTTGACCAAGACGGCGCGGTGTCCTTGCTCGAGGGTTGGCTGCTCGCGTCCAAACACACCGCCGAACATTACGTTAACGAACAACGCATCCTCACCGAACACGCCTTGCTCGACGACAACGCCGACAAGAAGGGAACCCCGTCCGTTGCCTTCCGTGGTCTACGCGCCAAACCGATGAAAGAAGGTGCCACCGCAGACGGGCTCCGTGCCGGACAGCTCGCCCTCGTTCCGTCTGAGGCCGAACGCGCCATGTCGCCAGAAGCCCGAGCGAAGCGTGATACGCTGGAACGCGAGCTGTTGATCTTGCGCGACAAGAAGGCTGGGTTCGAAGAGGACGAGTACTATCGGCAGTTGAAAGTGATTCTGTTGAAGCTCGGCGAGATGTATCAGGAGGAGTGACAGAAAACCCGCGGACGCCGAGGCCGGCGTTCCTCCAAATGGATGAATGAATTACCTGGAGGGCGAGCGGCCTCGCGAGCCGATTCTCCGATTCGG